>Ga0315274_10005066_pt1 | contig 19330 bp, 13 predicted proteins | sample YL17G02_20_MG_FD_203700 | JGI IMG/M metagenome (GOLD analysis project Ga0315274, IMG submission 203700) | Sediment microbial communities from Yellowstone Lake, YNP, Wyoming, USA - YL17G02_20 | ecosystem: Environmental > Aquatic > Freshwater > Lake > Sediment | place: USA: Wyoming | collected... | reverse complement strand
TTCGGCCTCCTGGTCCTGGCCCTCTCTACTGCCCTGGGAGTGGTTCCGCAGCTCCTGAACGTGCCCCGCCTCTTCTGCATGGGCGCCGTGATGGTGCCCGTCATGCTCCTCTCCCTGGGGGTGGTTGTCTTCTGACCCGCCGCCACCCGGACGTCCGGGGATACCCCGGGAACCGGGGCCATGCATATAGGCCGGGAGGGGCCACATGAAGTACGGCATGCAGCGGTACTGGTTCGGCGATGTGATGGATGGTGCCTGCACCCGGGCGGAGGGCGATGCCAGAACCCTTGCCGACCGGGTCTCCTCCCTCTCCACCCGGAGGGAGGGGTTCGTCCCCCTCCATTGGGAACAGGCACGGGAGTGCGGGGTGGTGCCTGACCGGGCCGGGTACCTGGCAATGCTCCGGGAGGTGACCTCGCTCCTGGCCGAAAGGAAGATCCAGGCCTGGTCCGCCCGGGGGGACGCGGTCCTGATCCAGAAGGTGCGGATGCTGGAGGACCTGGACCGGGCGGCAAACCTGGTGGCCGAGCGGTTCCAGGAGTGGGACCGGGCCCTCCACCCCGGCCCCCGCGATCAGCTCCGGGAAGCCGCGCCCCGCCAGGCCCTGGAGGAGGCCCGGGGCCGCGCGGCAGGCGCCCAGGCCTCCGTCATCTCGTCGGTGGACGGTCTTGCTCTCGCGCGGGCTGCTCTCGTGCAGGAAGTCTCCACCGGCGCCGGGGAGATCCTGCCCAACTGCACGGCGCTGGTGGGGGGCCTCGTAGCCGCCCGCCTGCTCTCTGCCGCAGGTTCCCTGGATGCCCTGGCACGGCTCCCGGCCGCCTCCCTCCAGGTCCTCGGGGCCCGGGCAGCCCTCTTTGCCCACCTGAGGACGGGCTCGCCCCCGCCCAAGCACGGCATCCTGTACCAGCACCACCGTGTCCACAATGCGCCCCGGGGCCGCCGGGGGAATGTGGCACGGACACTGGCCGCCCGCCTCGCCATCGCCGCCCGGCTGGATCGGTACCGGGGCGTGCGGGACGAGGACTTCCTGCAGCACGCGGATGACGCGGTCCGGCGTGCAGGGAGGGGCACATGATCTGGATCGGGGGCGTGCTGGTCTCCCCCGGCGACCGGAGCCTCTATGGCGAGCGGATGCTCCAGGGCCACCGGGTGTGGGATTCCCGCCGGTCCAAGTTCGCCGCCCTTGCCCACCTGGGATGCGAGGTGGATCTCCTCCCTGCCCTGCGGGTGCTCTACCTGGGCGCGGCCCACGGCACCACAGTCTCCCACATCGCCGATTACGTGGAGAGCGTGTACGCGGTGGAGATAGCGCCCCGGCCGATGCAGGATCTCCTCTCCCTGGCACGGCAGCGCGGGAACATTGTCCCGATCATGGGGGACGCGACCCGCCCGGAGGAGTACGCCCCGCTCCTGGAGAGGGCGGATCTGATCTACCAGGACGTGGCATCCCCGCGTCAGGCAGAGATCGCCCTGGCCCACCGGGTCTTCCTGCGGGAAGGGGGCATCCTCCTCCTGATGGTGAAGACCCGGTCCATCGATGCCACCGCGGATCCCGACGAGGTCACCCGGGGCGTCATCGCGGACATCTCCCCCTCGTACCGGTTGAAGGCTGCCGTGCCGCTGGACCCGTACCACCGCGACCATCGCGCCCTCCTGTGCGAAGGGGTCAAATAGGACGGCGGCCCACGCCCCTGTGATACACCGGTACCTCTTCAACCCCTTCACCTTTGTCATGCTGCTCCTGCTGGTGGGGGTGTTCCTGCTCGCGGTACCGCTCCTTTTTCTCTCCCTGATCGGCACCACTTTCGCCAAGCTGGGGTTCTCCGGGAGGGAGGTGATCCTGATCCTTGCGGTGACACTGGTAGGATCACTGGTGAACATCCCCCTCTCCACCATCCAGGGCCACCCCATCGTGGTCCAGACCCGGTATGACCGTTCCTTTGGCATGTTCTACCGGATCCCGGTCACCACCCCCACCACCACCATTGCCATCAACGTGGGCGGTGCCGTGATCCCCCTCCTCATTACGGCCTACCTGCTCTTCCAGTCGGTGGCCATGAGCCGGAGGATCCTGGTCCTCTCTCTCTCTCCCTGCTGGGGATGCTGATCGTGGCAGGAGTGACCCGGGTGTACTCCCGCACGGTGAGGGGCCTCGGCATCATGACCCCGTTCTTCATCCCGCCCCTGACTGCCCTCCTCTGCGGCCTGGTCCTCTCGGCAGCGGCCGGGTCTCCCGAGATGGGGCCGCCCATCATCGCGTACGCCAGCGGCACTCTGGGCACGATCCTGGGGGCGGACCTCCTGAACCTCCCCCGCATCCGGGAGCTGGGTGCCCCCCGGGTCTCCATCGGCGGGGCAGGGACCTTCGACGGGGTCTTCCTCCCGGGGCTCATCGCCGCATTCCTTGCCTAGGCCGGTTCAGAGGGATGCAACGAGGCGGGCGAAGACGGCGGCCTGCGTGCGGTACTCGCTGCTGCCGGCACCATGGAGCTCCAGGCTGGTGGGGATGCCGGGGTGAGCCCGGATCCATCCCATCACGGCAGGCAGATCCAGTCCGTTCTCGGGGTGATCCAGCGGGAGGTGCCTGTCGACGGTGGACCCGGCCGGCGTCCCGGAGAGGTGGTGGAGCCGGACGGGAAGAGTCCCGAATCCTGCGAGGAGGCCCCGGAAGGGCTGCGCTGACGCACTGGCAGTGCAATGGAGGTGGGCGAAGTCAAGGCAGAATCCCGCCACCCTGCCGGAGGCTATCTCCTGCAGTTCCGGTGCCGTGCAGCCCAGCATCTGCATATGCCCTCGGTGAGGGGGCAGGTTCTCCAGCAGGAACCGGGGATCCCGGTACCGGTCCAGGAACTCCGAGAATGCCGCTACCGCTTCCTCCCTCCTGCCAGGCGCGTACTCCCCTGCATGGAGCACGATGGCGCAAGCCCTGAGGAGGTCGGCCGCTTCGAAGGTCCGGGCCATGGCATCCTCGACCTGCCGGGCAGAGGCTGTCCCAAAAGTACCGGCGGACAGGTTCACGCCGTGCAGGTGGTGGGGAGCATGGAGGATGACCGCGACACCAGCGGCTGCCATGGCCTCCAGGCGTGCCCGGGCTTCCGCTCCGGACTCGGGATAGAGGAGCACCTGGAGGTGGCCCACGACCCCTTCGGCACAGAGACCGGCTAGGGAGAGAAAGCCGGGGAGGTCCGTGGACTTCACCCCGGCACCGATCCGGGGGTGAGGGCGGGAATCAGGAGACCCGGGAGCAGGATTACCGGCGGGCATGGGTACTGGCGAGAAGAGTCCGATAGCCCGGAGCAGATTCGAACTGCTGTCGCGGGATCCAGAGTCCCGCATGATTGACCGCTACACTACCGGGCTGTTCCCTCATTTCTTCTTCCTGGCCGCTCATTAAGGTGACGGAGGGCGCATATCCAACGGCTCCGCCTTGGCCGGCTGCGGGAATCACGGGCCCCGGGCCCCGTGCGGGCATCTCCCGCAGGTGCGGCAGACCTCCTCCACCGGCCGGATCTCGGCTCCTCGCCGGCAGAAGGCCTCGAGTTCGTTGAGATCCCGCCGGTAATAGACATGGGGCACGAGAGAAATGTGGGTATAGGAGCCGCAGGAGAGGCCCAGCCGGTCCGCGATGGATCTCTGGAGGTGGGCAAGGGCGAACATGTTGGCCCCGGCAGCGCTGAGCATGTCGTTGGACCGGAAGACCACCTTCAGGTGGAGGGCACCGTTCCGGACCAGGCACTGCACCAGCTGCAGGCAGGGGCAGTCGTCCAGTTCCTCATCCACGGGCGGGTTCCAGGTCACGGCCACCGCCCTCCGGGAGACGGGAGCGGAGGCCAGTTTCCGGGTGATATAGCCGATCTGGTCTGCGTGGATCTCCTTCCCGGATCGGGCAAGGCCCTGGCCCCAGTCAAAGAGCCGGCTGTGGTAGTCGTACTCGAACTGGGCCGGTGAACCGTTCAGCAGGTCCAGGGCGTACTTCTCCAGGAACCTCCGCTGGAACCGGGAACAGGGGCTGGCCATCGGTTCCGCAAAGGGGGTCTCCACCCGGATTCCCATCTCCTCGAACTCGATGGTGGCCTCGCCGTTCTCGGTGACGAGGGGCCAGCCCTTCTCCAGCACCATCTTCACGGCCAGCTCGTGGGCCCGGCCAAGGGATGGGGCCGCGATGATCCTCATAAAGGAACGTGGGAACCCAGGGGGCATTAAAGGATGGGAAAAGGGTACGGGGCGGGGGAGAACCATGGTGTAGCCCCTTTGCCAGGCCAGTGGGGAAGGTACGGCCACACCTTTTTCCCTGCCTGCGCTGAACCGGGTACGGAACCGCACTGGTCTCAAGGGTCCGGGCCCCGGAGAAAACCCCCCTCATTCCTTAGTATATAATCCAGGATCCGGGCTTTCCGTCAGGGAACCGCCGGATTTTCGACCACAAGAGATATAATACCTCCTCCCCAAATATTGTTCATATTCCGTTAAATCGGAGTATCGGGCATCGTGAAATCGTTATTCGGCAAATGCCGAATACTGCGTGGTCGCATGCTCGTGAGGAATGTAAGGAGGAATAGTATGAAGCGTAAGATTAGTTTGATACTCGCTGCGATTGTCCTCGTAGCGCTGCTGGCCGCACCGGTTGCGGCACGGGGCGCTGCACTGAAGACAATCGTTGCGGGTGATACCATCTTCGTCTATGAGACGGGGCTGGACATCACAGCCCTGGATGGTCAGGGTGGCACTGATCCCACATACCTCATCAAGTATGTGGATGACGACCCTGCCAAGGCAGAAATTAAGGCCATCGCGGTAAGTAATGCCGCAAGCTTCGACGTCCTGGCATCCCAGGTTGCGTCGGACTATGGGATCTACTACCCCCAGGACGCGGGAGGAACGAACGCGACCAGGTCCGTCCGGATCCGGCAGATTGATGCCTCTCTGGGCCTGGTCCTGAGCGCCTCCCACACTGATTCCATTGACGGGAAGAGCGTCACCAGGGATTCCGCCGTTGCCTTCAAGATCGGCACCCAGTATGGCTCTCTCTACCGGACCACTGCAGGTGTGGCTTCCGCTCTGGTGGACATTGAGATCACCACTCCTGGCGGGGCAAAGATCCGCGAGTTCCAGGGAGCTCCGCTGTCGCTCATCAACCTGACCACGGCCGAATTTTACACCGACGCTTTGGTAGGGGCGATCAACCTGACCGGTGCCGAGGCCGGTACCTACAGTGCCGTTGCAAAGTTCAATGTCACGCCCTTCACGAACCAGGCGCCCGCCTCCAACGCGGTGACCTTCACGGTGCTCTCCAAGCCCCTTACGATCACCACCAACAAGGAGAGCGTGGTGCGGGGTGGCACGTTCGTGTTGACCATCACCGGTGAGTCCAAGTCGGTCTATTACTTCTATATCAAGGCCGCCTCTGTCGCTGCTAACAAGGATGCCCCGCTCGTGACTCCGGGTCAGAGCTTCGTGTACAACACGTCCTTCTTAGGACAAGCGAACATACGCACGTATGCGGGGGTTGAAGTTACCAACGGAACTGGCGGGAAGCCTACCGCTGGAAGTGTAACCACAGCTGCTGATGGAACCAGATCCGTCGAGTTCAACACCTCGTCAACTACCGACGACAAGAAGTACACCATCAAGGTCATTCACCCCACAGACACATCCAAGTACGACACCGTGGATGTCACAGTCGAGAAAGGAACGGTGACGATTACCTATGAGGGCACCGGTACCTACTACCTGGGTGAGACGCTCAAGCTGAGCGGTACCAACACCGACAGCGACAACGTGTTCCTCTTCGTTACTGGTCCGAACTTGGCTACCAATGGTGTGAACCTCGCCAATGTCTCCCAGGCGTCTGTGACTGGCACTGAGGCGACCTTCAAGAAAGTGTCTGTCAACACCGATGACACCTGGTCCTTTAAGTGGGACACCTCGGCACTGGTGAAGACCCTTGACGCAGGTACCTACACAATCTATGCCGTTGCGGAAGCCAAGAACAAGGGCGACCTCTCTGGCGTCACATATCAGACCGCCTCGGTTGTCCTGAAGAAGCCCTTCATCACCGCTGCACCAAGCAGCAACACGATCGCCAAGGGTGACAAGCTCTACATCCGTGGCATTGCAGAGGGCAAGCCCACGAACGTCTACGTATGGATCTTCGGGAAGAACTACCGGAACTGTAAGAACAGCGCCAGTGTGAAGTCCGATGCGTCCTACGAGTACAAGCTCGACCGCGGCGATACAGAGGACCTTTACGCGGGCCAGTACTTCATGGTGGTCCAGCACCCCATGATGAACGGTATCGCCGATATCACCGCTGACGTAGTTGGCTCGGGCTGTACAATGTTCCAGCTTGATCCTGCGAGCACAGCCCCGGATATGCCTGATGTGACCATTGCTGGTCTCCAGGCACCCGATGCAGCGACTGCGCTCATTGATTCGCTCAACTCCCCGAACATCGACGACACCTACTTCAAGCTGTCCGTCATGATCGAGGAGCCCTGGATCCGGATCGACACCGTCGGCGACAAGTATGTCGGTGACACCTTCACGATCACCGGTACGACCAACCTCGCCGAGGGTGACGAGATCCTGATGACCGTCGTGTCCTCCTCGTTCAAGCCGACCGAGAAGACACAGAGCAGCGAATTCAGCGGTGCCTCGGGCACGGTTGTTGTCGCGAAGGGTGACACCTACAACACGTTCTCGTTCGACGTGGACGCCTCCACCTTCAAGCCAGACGAATATCTGGTGAAGGCCGAGTGTATCCAGCCGAGCCAGACCGCGACCACCACCTTCAACACGATTGAGGGTAAGCCGACCACCGTTGCGACCACCGTGCCGGTGACCACCGGTGCGACCACCGTTGCGACCACCGTTGCGACCACTGTGCCTGTCACCACCGCCAAGCCGCAGCCCGGCTTCGGTGCCGTGATTGCCCTGATCGGCCTCGGTGCAGTTGCAGTCCTGGTGCTCCGGCGCCACTAACCCCACACTTTTTCTCGACCGCATCGCCGCGGTTTTCTGGTCCGCACCCGTCTTTTGTGATCCCATCCCCTCCAGCGGACGCTCCCGGCATCAACCCGGCCGCCCCCCCGCTGGCCGAAGCATATTGATGTATACCGGAGGAGCTGGAGACGATGGATCGAGCCACCGGGGACCAAACACCGCTGGTGATCTAGAAGTTTTCAATCTGATTTCTTCGTGCACCGTATTCTAACAACATGAGTACAGGGACGCTCCGGGGGGGGACCTGGCGGTCCCCCCGCCGCGTGGGCGCCCCCCCACGATGAGGTGGAGAGGATCCGTTCTGATATGGGATTGCAGGAGCGGGTCTTCCCAGAAACCATGGGTCATCCCATCCTCCCCGGGGGATGCCCACATGGCGGGGGCGGAGCCCCCAAGGGCATACCAGTCGTGGGGGAAAGTGATATGAACGCAAGGAAGGTATTGGGTCAAACCGCTGACAGTGTCGGCACCCTCATTAAATGAGAAGGCATCTTGCCACTTCCCGCACGATCTCCTGATGGCCCTCGCCGCTTCCGCAGCCGGCAGGTATCTATGGGATGAGGGAGATAGGACATCTGAGAGAAGAGGAGGGGCCATGAAGTTCACCGTCCGGCTGATGGACATCGACACGAATGGGGTGCTCATGCACCGGGAGGATGCCCGGATCCTGGGGGTCTTCGAAGGTGACCGGGTGCGGATCCTGAACGAGGCCACCGGAGAATCCGTGAATGCCATTGTGGATACCACCGCCACGATGCTGGAGAAGGGGTGCGTGGGGATCTACTACCGCACCAACGCAAAGCTCCAGCTCAGGGAGGGTCAGGCGGTGGAGGTGAGGGAAACGGAACGGCTGGCCTCCCTGGACCTGATCCGGCGGAAACTGGACGGGACACGCCTGACAAAGGAGGAGATGCTGGCCATTGTCCGGGACACGGTCTCCAACAACCTCTCCCTGATGGAGATGGCCACCTTCATCGCCGCCTCGTACATCCATGGGCTGGACATGGACGAGGTGGAGCACCTGACCCGGGCCATGGTGGAGACCGGGGAGCGGATCCAGTTCTCCTCCCATCCCATCGTGGACAAGCATTCCATCGGCGGGGTTCCGGGCAACAAGATCTCGCTTCTCGTCGTGCCCATCATAGCCGCAGCAGGACTGAAGATACCCAAGACCTCCTCCCGTGCCATCACCGGCGCTGCGGGCACGGCAGACCTGATGGAGGTCCTGGCGCCGGTGGAGTTCTCGGCCGGAGAGGTGAAGCGGATGACGGAGAAGGTGGGCGGGACCATCGTCTGGGGCGGGGCCACGAACATCGCCCCTGCGGACGACCGGTTCATCATGGTGGAGTACCCCTTCCGGATCGATGCCACAGGGCAGATGCTTGCATCGGTGATGGCCAAGAAGTACGCCGTTGGCGCGGACGTCGTGGTGATCGACATCCCGGTGGGCAGAAACACCAAGGTCGCGGACGTGCCGGAAGGCCGGAAGCTGGCCCGGCAGTTCATGGAGCTCGGAGAACGCCTGGGGATGCACGTGGAGTGTGCCCTCACCTACGGGGAATCCCTGGTGGGGCACGCCATCGGCCCCAGCCTGGAGGTCCAGGAAGCCCTCCAGGCCCTGGAGGGCGCAGGGAACCCCAGCTCGCTTATCCAGAAGAGCCTGGCTCTCGCGGGAATCGCCCTGGAGATGTCCGGGAAGGCGGCCCGGGGCCACGGCTACGGGGCCGCGGAGGAGATCCTGAAGGGGGGAAAGGCCCTGGAGAAGCTCCGCCAGATCATCGAGATCCAGGGGGGCAATCCCCGCATCACTTCGGCCGAAGTCACCCCGGGGCAGCACCGGTTCGTGGTGAACGCCCCCCAGTCCGGGTACGTGGTGGACCTGAACAACCGGGCCCTGATCACCATCGCCCGGGCGGCCGGGGCCCCCCATGACCGGGGGGCCGGGATCTACATCCATGCCAAGAAGGGCAGCCGGGTCGCCCAGGGTGAGCCCATCTTCACCATCTTTGCTGACCGGAGCTGGCGGCTGCAGAAGGCGGTGGAGGTAGGAAGGCAGCTGATGCCGGTGCTCGTGGAAGGGATGCTCCTGGACCGCATCCCCTCCACCCACTGGGTGTGAACCGATGGAATGATGGGTCGGGAGGGAGAACGGAATCCTATGAAGCGGGTGCAGATCCTGGTGCTCCTGGCCATCCTTGTGCTGGTCCCCTGCACTGTCCAGGGGACCGTCTTCTCCCTGCTGGTCCTGGATGCAGGGACCGGGATCCCTGTGCCGGATGCCTTGGTGTACGTGAACGGGGACTACGCGGGAAAGACCGCGGCCTCGGGGGCATTCCAGTACAGCCATGCCCTGAACGCATCCTTCTACCTGAAGGTGACAAAGACCGGATATGTGGACCAGGTGAGCCTGATCGAGCCGGACCGGATCTCGGGGCAGGTCATCCTCTCCCGCAAGGACCTGACCCTCACCGTCGCGCTCTTTGACGGCACCACCTTCCAGCCGGTCTCCGGTGCCCTGGTTACGCTCTCCGGTGAGAACCTCTCTGCCTCGGCACAGAGCGACGTGAATGGCCGGGCAGTGCTGACGGCAAAGGCGTACGGGCAGTATTCGGTGGATGTGCGGGTCCCCCACTATGAACGGCTGGTCCGCACCGTGGAGATGGGGACTGCCGACACCTCCGTCCAGTTCTGGCTCTACCGGTCGGACCAGCTGCTGATCCAGGCCAGGGACGCTGCTGCAGGCACTGCCATCGCGGATGCCAACGTCACGGTGGACGGGGTGCCGCGGGGGAGCACCGATAGGTCCGGCCGGCTCGTGCTCTTTCTGGAGAAGGAGCGGAACTACCAGATCCGGGTGGAATCCACCGGATATACTCCCTATACCGCGGACCGTTACCTGACAACCGGCGACATCGTGCTCACGGTACCCCTCTCACGGGAGATGGAACGGGTGACCGTCTCTGCCTTCGACGAGGATCGCCGGCCCGTGGAGGCTGCCGACGTGCTGGTGGACGGGGTGCTCTCGGGGGCAACCGATCCCTATGGCCGTGTGGTGCTCCTGAAGGTGGAGCATGGGCTGCACCAGGTGCTCGTGAAGAAGGCAGGCTACCTCGCTGCCGGGGGAACGTTCGAGATCAACCGGTCCTGGGCCGACCTGGTACTGGAGATGCCCTTTGCCCCCGGGGAGGTGGTGGTGAGCGTCCGGGATGCGGCAGATGGCAGTGTTCTGCGGGAAGGGGCCAGGATCGGGATCAACGGACAGGAAAAGGGGCTGACCGGAAAGGACGGGTCCATCCGCATCAACCTGACCACCTCCCGGACCTACAACATCTCGGCAGCGCTTCCCGGGTTCGGCGCCCAGTTCCGGGAGGTTGATATCCCCCTGGGGGCGGTGACGCTTCCGGTGGAGTTCACCCTCATCAGGGACCCGGATTACACCCTGCTGATCGTGGTCGCGGCCGGAGTGGTACTGGTGCTCACGGTCTTCGGCATCCGGCGCCTGCAGCGGGACCGGAGAAGGAACAGAATCTTCCGGAGAAGATGAATACCCCCGTCTGATTCCCTTTTCCCCGGGATGCTCCCTCCCGGGTGTGTCTTTTTACCCGGGGAAACCCGGAATTATTCCCACCAGTAGGGGTATATAAAAATATTTTTTATCCCATATTTATTCTTTCAGGTTAAATTTCCATAATAACGAATTAAAATCTATAAAATTATAAAATAACTCAAAATATCTATTTTTTAGCAAAAGAAACATTTATATAGCATAAGTGAAAAGATTATCCTATGGTGAGAAGGATGAGGGTATCAAGAGCAGGCATTTTCCTTGTCGGGATGCTTCTCCTCGTGGCATGCGCGGAGGCGGCGATTCCAGACCATATGACCATCACCGGCGACGACTGGATGATCGCCGACAATCTGGACACCTCTCCCATAACGGTGACCGTGCTGGATGCCGAAAACGTCCCGGTATGGGGGGCACAGGTGACCTTCCAGGTGAACGGCACGTGGAGCCTGACCACGCAATCAGCTGCCACCGGGTCTGCGGGGACGGCCACATCGGTCCTGGACCGGACCACGAAGAGCGGCACCGCCCTCGTGACCGTCAGTGCTTCGGTGACCGAGAACAACCAGGTCTACACCATCCAGGATACCTACCTGCAGAAGATAGACCACACCACGCCCATGATCCTCACTCCCCTGTACCAGGGAGAGGTAACGGTGGGCTCCACGATCCCCGTCACGGTGACCCTTCGCGATGCATTCGGCAACCCGTGTGACAACCGCAGGCTGACGGAGATGCTGTCCTTCTCCAGCACCTCTCCAGAGCCCGCCTTCTGGGACGGTTCCAGTTATCTCGATACAGTGACGATGCCTTGCAACGAGAGCGGGATGACCACCGTCTCCTTCCGGGTGGACCGCGTGGGTGCCAACTATGTGGTTGTGCAGGGTGCTGCCCCGATACCCCCCCTGACGGTCACCATCGCCGGTATCGCCGACGGATTTCCCACCTCGATCCAGCTGCGGGTGGTGCCGAACGGCAATCCCTATCCCTACGTGACCGCGGACGGGTCCAGCAAGTTCCTGCTCACCTATACCCTCTATGACCGCCTGGGATTCCCTGCCGGGAACCGGAAGATCGACTTCACCACCTCTGTTCCCGGCGAGGGGACGGTCCAGAAGACCACCAACTCCGACGGGATCGTGCAGTTCGATTACGGCCCCAAGCTGGCCGTCGGCCTCTTCACCGTCACCGCGACCGCAGTCGACAATCCGAGTGTCACCTCCACCCAGACCCTGGAGTTTGTGAGCGGTGAACCCGTGGCCATGCTCCTCACCGCGAACCCCCAGTCCATGGCCAGCCGCGACTGGAGCGACGCGATTACATCGACCGTCACGGCCAAGGTGGTGGACGTGAAGGGCAACCCGGTCCGGGGAGAGACGGTCACCTTCCGGATGACCCAGGTGAATACCGGCACCTTCCTGGTGACCCGGGCCCCCGCCCTTGAGAGCGGTGCCACCTATATCGAAGACCTGAACGTGGATATCACCGCCGAGACCGGGGATGACGGTATCGCCCGGGTCACCTTCCACCCGGGGAAGTTCTCCACTGACCGGCACGATCCCCTCTGGTCCTCCACCGCCAGCGGGACGGCCACGGTGCAGGCAACCTGGAACGGGGCCCCGCAGAACATCCTGATGGGCTGGAAGAACTATCCGTACCTCTCTGTCGAAACCGTTGTACCGGCCCGGGTGTTCCGGAACGGCAATGCCGAGATCCTGGTGAGGATCCGGGGAGACGGATGGGCGCTCCAGCCAAATCCCATTGACGTGGTCATGGTGACGGACCGGTCCGGGTCCATGCTCTACGACGACCCGGACCGGATGCACTCGGTCCGGGAGGCGGCGAAGCTCTTCGTGGACGAGATGGTCGGTCAGGATTCCGTGGGACTGGTCTCCTTCGGGAGGAACGGCTACATCCAGCGGCCGGGGTACAACTCCGGCATCCGGTTGTCGGAGATCGACAATGTGTACCAGTACCCCACCACCTACTCCGACTACGCCACCCTGGACCGTCACCTGGGCACGGACCTGGCGGGAGTGAAGCAGGACCTGGACCTGATGGTGCCGGACCACGGGACACCCATGCGGCGGGCACTGAAGGTTGCCATCGAGGAACTGATAGCCAACGCCCGCCAGGAGACGGTGGCGGCCGTTGTCCTCCTCACCGACGGGGACTACAACTGGTACGGGGACCCGCTGGCCCGCGGTGCAGGGAGCTGGACATCCCCGACCCTGTACAGTACACCGCAACTCAGCTACTACCCCTTCAATGGCCTGGGAACTGGACCCTTCAGTAACCAGAACATGTCGCAGTATGCAAAATCGAATGGGATCCGTATCTACACCATTGCCTATGGTTCATCGGTAACCTCAGCCGGACAGGAAGCCCTCCGTCTCCTGGCCAACACCAGCGGCGGGAAGTACTTTGAGGCATCCGCCAGCAACATCGGCGACGTGTATACCGCGATCGCCGGCGAGCTCCACAACGAGGCTGGAGTCGGGACGAGTATGGACCTGAACTTCAATTCGGTGGAGGTGAACAGCCAGCCGTTCCCGGCGGATGATGTCTTCCAGTACGTGCCCATCGAAGGGAAATCCACGAAGATCTACAGTTACCTGGGTTCGAATATCCTCAACAACAGCTGGTTTGACCAGACGGTGGACTGGAACGATGACCACGCCCTCAGGTTCAGCATCGGCACCATCCAGCTGAACCAGGTCTGGGAGGCGTATTACACGGTGAAGGTGCTGAAGGAGGGCCAGATCAAGATCTTTGACTCAGACTCCACGATCCGGTTCAACAACGGCCAGACCGTCTCCCTCCCGGATACCTACCTGACGGTGCTCTCCGAAGAGGGGGACCCCCTCATCGGCAGGGAACTCCATATCTCCAACATGAGGGTCACCACACCCGATCCCATCCTGGAGTATGCCATGCTCGAATGGGATCTCTCCTACACCGGCAATCTTCAGATTCACCAGCAGATCGACCAGTCCATGAATGACGGGATGACCTGGCTACCCATGATGCCAATGCCGCTGGTGGACTGTTCTGGTGCCGATGGCTGTACTGCTGTCAGCCAGGCGGTCATGCTGGACCTCCGGGGCTCCCAGCCCGGCCCGTACCGGATCCGGGTATCGGCGCATACGGACGATGCTCCGGATGATCATGCCGAGACCCCCCTCATCATCTCGGAGCTGGTGAAGACACCCAAGATCAAGATCCGGTAATCCCCACCCTCTTTTCCCGTACCAGTCAGCGGTATGCATGGACCCAGCGGGAATCGAACCCGCGTCCTTGGGTCTCTCCTTCCCATCGGGAATCCGAAGCCCAAGAGGATATCCTCTACCCCATGGATCCGAGTCAAGCGTGGTGATTCCGGAATATTAACCGTTTCCCAGCCTCTATTCCTGGGAAAACGGGACGGTCTTCTGGATGAAAACATTCAAAGACCTTCGGGACACATGATTAGCTGTCATGATCCTCGCATCGGGTGAGATCCGAGGGCGGCTCTCGGCCGGATCCGGCCTTGTGATCCGGCCCTACAGCGATGCCTGCCAGCAGCCGGCCTCCTATGACCTGAGGGTGGAGGAGGCAGTGCAGCTGGAAGCTGGCAGGTGCACCCTGGTGCACAGCCTGGAATGGGTGGAGCTCCCCGAGGACCTTGCGGCCACCCTCCGCTGCAGGTCCTCCTTTGCCCGCCGGGGCGTGCTCCTTGGGGGAGGATTCGTGGACCCGGGCTTCCGGGGCCAGCTCACCCTTACTCTCGTGAACATGGGAGGCGAGGGGATCCGTTTGAACCCCGGGGACCGGGTGGTGCAGATGATCCTGCACCAGGTGGCGGGAGGGGCACAGGTGTATAACGGAAGGTACCAGGACAGCAGGGGCGTGGTGCCGGCGCGATGAGCCTGATTGCCAGTGAACGGAAGTACCTGGAGATCCTCCGGATCCTGAAGGAGCACCGCGAGCCCATGGGTGCAAAGAGGCTCTCCGAGATGATGGCAGAGCGGGGATTTGTGCTCACGGACCGGGCGGTCCAGTACTACCTGCGGTACCTGGACGATATGGGGTTCACCGAGAAGGTGGGCAATACCGGGAGGGTGCTCACGCCCCTGGGGCTCTCGGAGACGGAGAGCGCCCTTGTGGACGAGCGGATCGGTTTCATCATCTCGCGCCTGGAGCGTCTTGCCTTCAGGACCACCTTTGACCCTGCCACCTCGACCGGCGATGTGGCCTACAACCTCTCCATCGTTCCCGAAGAGGAACTGGAGCAGGTGTCCCTGGCCTTTGACCGGGTCTCGAGGGCTGGCTACGGGTTCTTCAGTTCCTACCGGATCCTGGACCATGACCCCCGGGTTCCCCCGGGACAGGCCGGGATCGTGACCATCTGCAGCATCACGATGGACGGGGTGCTGCAGCGGATGGGGGTCCCGGTCCGGATGGCCTACGGCGGGACGCTCACCCACAGCGGGGGAAAGGTCCAGGGATTCTCCCACCTGATTGCCTACCGGGGCACCAGCATCGACCCGCTCCAGCTCTTCATCTCTGCAGGCCTCACCTCCATCCGTTCGGTGGTGGAAGAGGGGAATGGCGTGGCGCTGGCCAATGTGCGGGAGGTTCCTTTCGGGGCACGTCCCCGGGTGGAGTCCATGATCACCCGGATGAGGAAATGCGGGTTCGTGTTCCCCGTGGCCCTGGGAACCCGGGTCTTCAACCTGGCCGCGAACCCGTACCGGCTCTCTGTCGTCTCCTACAGCGGCATGAACCTGGTGGGGCTCGGGGTGGAACAGGGCCTCACGATCCGGACCGAGATCGGTGCCGGCAATATCCCCTTCTCAAAAGTGGTGGATGCTAGCGGATCCAGTTGATGGATTCGTCATCCCCGCCGGTCCCGTCCCCTTTCTTTCGCTTTTTCTCCCTGCCGGCAGGTCTCTCCGAAGATTCCCCGCCGGGGGGAGTCCCGCCTTTTCCTGTCCTCTCTGTCCCGCGGGAGATCCCGGAGATCCCCCTCTCGGGGCTCATCAGGCCGCTGTCATCCGGGATCTCATCCCTGGCCTTCAACCGGATCTCGCGTCCGGTGAAAGAGGAGTCGTTGGCACGCGGGATGCCCTTCATCCGCTGCATCTCCTCTCCCGGTGCTGTCTCCCGGGGGGCCGGGATCCCCTCTTTCCGCTTTCCCCCGGACCCGCCTTCCTTCGACTCCGCGACCGGACGGTCCATCTTCACATCCTTGAGGCCGAAGACCGAGTCCCTCGGGGCCATGGGTTTCTGCACCGTAGCCTTCCGGGTGAGATCTGCCGGTGATCCATCACCCCGGATCGGGGTTTCCCCCGGGCCGTACCGCACCGGCGCATCCCTGCCCATGGAGATGGTGAGGCCGTCAAAGAGCGGGATGGACCTCCCCTGCCGCTTCTCCCTGCGCGAGCCAGGGAGCACCAGCACCTGCTCGGGTGGATTGGCCCCCGATCCCGCCACGGGCGGTTCTCCGGCAACAGAACCGACTGGAGTCCCTGCAGGGCCGGGTGAGGCATCGGGGGCCTTCAGCTCCTGCACCTCCCGGATCTTCGCATGCTCCTGGAAAGCCCGGTACTCCTCCCGCACCTGCCGCAGCTCATCGATGCGGGGGATGTTCTTCATCCCCGAGAGCATGATGATGATGCCCACGTAGCGGGTGTTCTTCACCGGGTAATCCCCGGACCGCATCTCAAGCCCGGCAATGGAACGGTCGATCCATTTCCTGACCGTCTGGAACCCCCGCATGGAGAGCTCCTGCGACGGGCCGGCAATCAGCACCAGCGCCTTTTCGGCACTGGTGAGGTCGCAGGGGATGGAGATATCATCGTACACGGCCCGTTTTGCAAGTGTCACGATGCGGGAGGCCCTGCTCTGGGAACTCTCGATGAAATATCCCGTCGAACGCCAGCGCTCCAGGAACCCCAGCATGCTGGGGGGGATGTGATCCGCTGCATAGCCGACGGCCACCATCCCCATCCCCACCAGCGTGTTCAGGACCTCCCCCGCGTCCAGGACCACCTCGGCCACCTCCACGCCCTTCTCGTTGAATTCCCCGGCCCTCAGGAGGAGGCCGATCTGCCGTGAGAGGCGGTCATTGAGCCAGCTGTAGACCCGTTCCCGGGTGGTGAAGGTCTGGGTCGTGATCTTCCGGGCGATCTTCCGCACCCGGTCCTCTTCCCGCTTCTCCGGCACGGTCTCTCCCGTGGTCTCCCCGCGGTATTTCCTGTACCAGGTATCGTTGTCAAAGAGGATCATGGCATCCACGAGGGGCAGGAGGCGGTCCAGGTCCTCGGAGGCCTTGGCCGACCGTTTCTTCCCCTCCCCCATGCAGGGGAGTATCCCGACGGCAAAGATGGGTTCAATGAAGGACTTCCGGAGCTCCGGGATGATCCGGGGGGCGGCGTCCACCATCGTCCCTCCCAGGCCGGAGAAGATCATGATGGCATCGATCTCGATGGTATCCACCTGCTGGACCTGGGTCATCACCTCCTCGATATCGATGGTGGTGGAGATGTCGTACGGGCTGGTGGGGTCTATGGGGGGGAAATGGACCCGGGAGTTCCTGGGGAGGTACTTCAGGTGAAGGAGCGTGTCGGCATCGAAATCCACCACAAGGGCCGACATGCACCCGATCCCGCCCCGCCGGTCCTGCCCGTAGATCTCGTCAACGATCCTGGAGCCGGCGCCTCCGAGTCCGATGGCCAGTACCCTCATGGAACGGTTCCGTGGTCCTGAATCACGCCCTCCCCGCCGTGGAACGGGACTTCGGGGAGGGTCGTGGTGCTTTGAGAAGGATCAGCTCTCTGCAGTATTAATATGTGGGGAGTATACCGTCAGCAGGATCTCGCTGGAAGGGAGGAGGGAGAAGCGTGACGGGAATGCCGGCTCGCCGGTGACCGGGATCCCGGGGCAGAAATGGGGAGCATTGGATAATTCCTTCCAGATTCTTCGAGACCCGGTCAAAGCCGGGGGCAAATGATCACCTTTTTATCTCTGGCGGCAGTAATAGTGTCATGAGGTGAATAGCCTTGAGTTACGGAATAGAATTTGTCCCCGGAAACGTCAATGTCAAGCAGGTAGTGAAGTTCTGCCGGCTTGCGGAAGCCAAGGACATTGACTACGCATGGATCACCAACCACTACAACAACCGCCACTGCTACCCCACGCTTGCCATGATTGCCAAGGAAACTACCACCCTGCAGATGGGTCCCGGTATCATGAACTCGTTCACCGACACCCCTGCCGCCATGGCGTCCTTCCTCTGCACGCTGGAGGAGATCTCCGACGGCCGTGCGGTGCTGGGCATCGGGCCCGGTGACCTCTCAACCCTTCCCAAGCTGAACATCGCAGCCGAGAAACCGGTGGCACGCCTGGAGGAGGCCATCGCCGTCATCCGGAAGCTCTGTGCCGGCGAGGAGGTCAAGACCCCCGACATGCAGTTCTTCAAGTATGACGGTGCCAAGCTGACGGGTGTCAACCTGCCCGACAAGAAGAAGGGCGTGAAGGTCTACGTCGGTGCCCAGGGCCCCAAGGTCCTTGACCTTGCGGGGCGGGTCGGCGACGGGGCGCTCATCAACGCGTCCAACCCCAAGGACTTCCAGATCGCCATCCCGATCATCAAGAAGGCCATGGAATCCGTGGGCAAGAAGTCCTTTGACGTCGGTGCCTACACCGCCATGTCCATTGACAAGGATGTCAAGAAGGCACGGAACGCCGCAAAGATCGTGGCCGCCTTCATTGCCGCCGGTTCACCGCCCGAGGTCAACACGCGCCACGGCATCAGCCTGGACAACGTGGCCAAGATCAAGGCAGCCCTCGGCAAGTTCGACTTCAAGACCGTCGGCGAGCTGATCAGTGACAAGGAGATCGATGCCTTCACCATCGCGGGAACCCCCGAGATGGTCAAGCAGAAGTGCGATGAACTGACCAAGGCCGGTGTGACGCAGATCGTCTTCGGCAGCCCGCTCGGGCCCGACATGACCACCTCGATCCGGCTCCTGGGCAAGTACATCGTCTGATCCCTGGACCGAAAACCACCCTTTTTTCCCGTTGCCCCTGTCGAAGCAGTACTTTCTTATCCCATCCTCCCAATACTCCTGATCCGTGGAGCTCTTCACCCTCCATGAGGTCAGCTGCGGGAAGTGCCGGCTGCAGTACCGGCGGGATTCCCTCACCGGCCTTTCCTGCCGGATCTCATCGGAGCGGATCAAGCGGAGGATTGATCTCCCCCCCTCCATCTCCTACCACGCCCAGGGATGCCCCTTCTGCCCGGAGCAGGTATTAACGGGAACTCCTGTCTTCCCTAACGGCAGCCGCATCCTCAGGGGAGAGTCGGTGACCTTTCCCAACCTCTATCCCTTTGCCGCCTGGCACACGGTGACGGTCATCACCCGTTCCCACGATCCCGGGGAGTTATCGAAGACGCAGCTCACGGATGCCTTCTCTGCCCAGGTGGAATCCCTGCAGGGGCAGGACGGCTACCCGAGCATCAACTGGAACTTCCTCCCGTCCGCCGGGGCCAGCCTGGCCCATTCCCACCTGCAGGGGCTCGTGGACCCCATGCCATCCTACCTGGCAGGGAGGTATCTCCAGGAGAGCAGCACCTACCTGCAGCAGCACGGCAGACGGTACTGGGATGACCTCCGGGCCCATGAAGCCGGGTCTGACCGGTATCTCTTCGGGAATGAGATCCTCTGGACCGCCCAGGCCGTGCCCCTGGGGGAACGGGAGGTGCGGGCCCTCCTCCCC
>Ga0315274_10005065_pt1 | contig 19331 bp, 1 predicted proteins | sample YL17G02_20_MG_FD_203700 | JGI IMG/M metagenome (GOLD analysis project Ga0315274, IMG submission 203700) | Sediment microbial communities from Yellowstone Lake, YNP, Wyoming, USA - YL17G02_20 | ecosystem: Environmental > Aquatic > Freshwater > Lake > Sediment | place: USA: Wyoming | collected... | reverse complement strand
GGTATGCCTTTGTCTTCCATCCATATTGCCAGCCAGTCCATATAAGCAACATCTGATTTTTTGCTTGCTGAAAAATTCTTTGTTGGAGTAAATGACAAGATTGAATAAGGGGTCTTTGTTAAGCCTGAAACCTCATATATCCTAAAAGTCATATCAGCATTTCCGCAACCTGTTCCATCAACATATAATTTTATTTCCTGTTTATCTGCTGCTTCTGTTACAGACCATCTTGCGCTTGAAATAATGCAATTTTTCACAGCTGCAGCAGCAGCTACAGCAGTTTCTGGTCTTTTAACAGTTAATTTTCCTGAAGTCTCACACTTGCTTCCTACACATGCATCAAATTTATATTCAGCATTTGAATTAAGAGCTCCAATGATAAATATACCTTCATCTTTTACCCACTTAACTTTCCACTTTGTTTCTGCAACCCCTGATTTTTTAAGCTGAGGAAATAAGGAACTTTGTGGTATTTCATCACTTTTTAACAATAAAAGAGTTCTTGTTAAGCCTGAAACCTCATATATTTTAAATGTAACTCCAAGATCTTCACAATTTAAACCATCAACATATAATTTTATTTCCTGGCCATCTGCTGCTTCTGTAACACTCCATCTTGCATTTGAAAGCTTGCAATTTTTTATTGCTTCAGCAGATACAGGAGAAACTTCAGTTTTAGGCATACTTGCTTTTGCGCATTTAGGATAAATTGATAAAATAGACTGAACATAGCCGCTTCCTGTTGTTCCTAATGGGTCGCTTTTACCTGTTCCAAGATAATTTGAAAGTTTTTGTTTTATAGTTACTCCACTCATGCTAAAAAGATGCTGGATTCCTGCTTTTATATTCAAAGAAGGATCAAATCTCTGGTCAATAGAAGAAGTTCTTGCAGTTGCCCTTAATTTTTCAACATAACTCTTAACATCTGCTTTGATTTGATTATTTTCTTGACAAGCATAGAAGCCATTGTCTTCAAAAACTTTCAATCCGCGGTCCTTTGCTGCTTGTGGCATCAACTGCATTAATCCAGCTGCTCCACAATCACTTACCTCTTTTTCATTTCCTGAAGATTCATAAGAAATAAGTGCTTCAATAAGATAAGCTGTATTAAATCCTTCAGTTATTTCAGAAATTTTAAAATCTTTTAAATCTTTTATTGATTTGTTTATTTCAGCCTCCCACTTTTTTCCAGGACACTCTCCTGTAATTATAGGTTGTTCACCTCCGCCAGTAGAGCTGGGGGGAGGTTGTGTAACAACAGGTGTTGTTCTTATTGTAATAGTAATATTATTGTAAAGCAATGCTTTTTCCATTCTTGCCTGTGCTCTGTGATAAGGAGAGATTGACCTCTCTGCTACCCAATTTAGTGTGTCTACTATATCCTTAATTTTTATATTAATGTTATTTATTGACATTCCGCTCTTTATTTCAGGCAATACTCTTGTTATGTTCTCTCTTATTTCTGCTAAAGTTTTGTTGCTTTCATCCTCGCTTAAATAACCCTCTGTCAGTAATATTTTATAAGACAGATTTTCTGCATCCTGGCGCGCCATATCCTGCAGTTTAGTGTCTTTGATTGCTCCTTTTACGCTGTCTTCATCCAGCCAGCATTTCATATTCTTGTTTCTGTCACAATAACCAATTGGAGTCCATCTTTCTGTATTTGTTCCTGTTCCTGGATTTTGTGTTGCGCATATTCTTATTATTCCTCTTCTCCATATTTCAGGCTCAATAGATTCCTTAACTGCCTCTTCTATATTTAATTCAGTAAGAGTTGTTGTTAATAAAGGCAACAAGGTTGATTTTCCACTAACACAATCCTTTTCTGTTGTAATATCCTCCTGTGCAGCAATTTCTTTCGTGTATAATGCTGCAAGCTCATCTACCCCAAAAGTTGTTGTTGCTTTTTTAAAGCCGCAATGCTCTGTTGCATCTATTCTTATGCACAATTCCACGTAATTTCCAGGGGCTGTGAAATCTTTTTTAACATCAACAGAATCTCCTTTGTTTAAATATACCATTTGCATTCCAGGAATTGGCCATGTCTCAGGAGTTTGATAATATCCTGGAGCAGGAGGCTGTTTTAAATAAACACTATAATATCTGCCGCTATCTTCTCCTGCATAAATATGGGCATAAACATGATATGCAGATGTTGAAGGCACTGTTGCTGTTGTAAATGGCTCCTCGCTAAACCATGCATTAATCTGATATGGAGATTCTGGCTTTGCCCATTCTTCAAGCAGCTCAGCTGAATCAGGATATGCAATACTTACAAACCCTTTACAAACTTCTGTTCCTATCTGCGCTGTAGAGCGTATCTGGAAAGCTGCATAAGCATTCTTTGCATAAAAAGTTGAGAAATAGTCCATACTTTTTCCAGCACTTGTCCATGCATCCATGAAATTAGCATACTCTCCACCTTTTCTTCCTCCAACCACAATAGAAGCCATAATGTCAGGCAATGCCAATTCAATGAATGGAGATATTTCTCTCCAGAATAATTCACACCAGTATACTGATGTTATCTCATCGCATATTCCTATTTTTCTTCCTGTGGCAAGATTCTCTTCCAAGCATTGTTTTGATGATTTTAATATTGATATTATATTTTCAAATCCTGCATGAATTCCGCTCAGACAAACAGGCACAATTACCTGCGGGAAATTATGCAAGCATAAGAATATTCCACCTATTACTCCTGTCTGTATGACATCTGCAACATGATATCTTCCTGCAGCATCACATCTGCTTGAAGGACATATTACAGGGTCACATAAATTATATAACATAGTGCATGAACTCGGAGACATGAAATCCTCACATGCAACAGAAGGTGTTTCTATAGCAGGAGCGCCATGTCCGCATTCTGGGCAGCATTTAGTAGCTATATTCTTTTTTTGTTCTCTGTAAAGCTGAGCAGCCTGTCTGCTGCATTCCTCTGCTTGTTTTGCAAGATCATTAGTTCGAGAGTCTGTTATTCCAAGAGAGTTGAATAATTCATTAGTTCGCTGTTGTATTCCTGCTACTGAAATTAATTTAGTATTTTGTGTTGTTGACAATCCCGCCACTACTCCTCCGCATTGTTGTCCCATTGTGCCATAAGAGCATTCAATACAGCAGTCTTTTGATTCAGGTATAGCTCCTGTTCCAAAGTCAAAGTCAGGCTTTCCATCAGGGCCTACATTACATATATAGAAATTATTTAACAAACCGCTTTCAGTATATGCCTCGATTCCTGTTCCAGCAGCTTTTGTGGCAAAATAATAACCATTTGTTATATCAATTGGCATTAATGCAGGCATACCTACATATTTGCCTGTTTCCCAGAACCTTACTACTTTTTCTCCAGTATAAACTCCCTTGCAAAGTTCAGAAGGATTAACCGTATTTATAGAATAAGATATCTTTAAAGCACTTATTTCACTTTCAGTTAATCTTTTTACAGGTGTTTTATTTATGTCATAAAGTTCTTGTATAGTATAAGTTTGACCTGCTGGATTACTGACAATAGCCACATAATTATGGCCAGTTGAAGATAAACCAAAGAATGCAGCAGAAACAGCAGCAGTGCCTGTAGAATCAATTTTGTATTTTTCGGCAAGTGCATTTCTTGTTGTTGCTAATTCTAAAATTGCACTGCATATTGATTTGTCTTTATCATTGTGATTAACATAGAAAAATGCGCCATGTTGCCCCATGGCATTTTTTGACTGTTCATCATCCAAAAATAATTGATTTTGCCTTTCAAGCTCTTTTCCTAATGAATCTTTTGCATTTCTGCATAAAACAGAATTATTAATTGCAGGATCAGTCTTCTTATCCTGGCATTGTTTTACAAGATTCATTTGCTCATATATATCGATGGCATCGCCCTTGTATTGAAGGCGCTGTGCGTTGTTTAATGTATTCAATGCATTGGATAGTTTTTCCTGTCCTCCGCCTGTTTTTGTGAAATTCAAACCCTCATATGATTTTTTATATATCCCCATTGTTGCAGGGTCTTTTAGTATATCCTGTAATTGTGTAAGGTTTTTGTTAAATGTTTCTTTGTTGACAAGTTTATTTGCCTCTTCAACAAGATTGACTTGCTTTTCTATTTCATCATTTCTCTTATACAAGCAATTTGAAACCGATTTCCATTCTTCCTTATTTTGCAAGACAAGACTCTCGCACTCATCTATTATTCCTTTTTTTCCTCCAACGCCCCTCATTACTTCCTGTCTTGCCCTTGCTCTTCCTCCAAGATTGTCAAAGAATGAATTTATCCATAAAACTCCTGCTCCAATCAAACATGCCTTTTTCCAGTTTGTGACTGTCTTGTTCAGATTGCTGTTAATATTCTCAAAATCCTTTATTTTATTGTCAACTTCTTTTATAAGGTCTTTAGTTTGTTCAGGGCTTAAGTTTATTGCTCTTTTTTCTATTCCAACCCTGAATGTGAAATTTGCATAACTAACTCTATCTTTTGCATTAGGCATTATAGTGACTTTTGCGAATTTCTTGTAATTAATTTTATAGACCCCTACTTTTTCTGTTCCCAATGCTACTTCCTTGTTTATTGCTATATCTTCCTTAGCTTCAGTATGAATATTCTTAAAAGTGACTTTATTTTCTTTTATTTCATAAACAGACCAGTTACCTTCTCCAACAAAATCACCCTCCATATATTTGTCTGTTATCATTGAGCCATCAATCTGCAACTCAACGCTTTTCTCAAATATGCTTGGCTCATTAATCTCTTCAAGTGAAATCGAATAAACTTCTGAATCTCCTTCTATCAATGTTGATGCTTTTTCCGGATTGCTTATCAAATACAAGTCATTCAAGCGCTTTTTTGTATCTTTTATAAATCCTGAAGAAGGATATTTTGTTATAAATTCTTTCAATAATTTTGCTTCATCAAGGAATTTTTCAAGCTCTCTTGCCTTGTGTATGGCTTCCAAAAGGGCTTTTTCCCCATAATACACTTTTATTGAAGAGTTTGTCTCAATTTCCTTAAGATCAAGATGCTCAGAAACAACATCCCTGTAAGCATCTATTGCTTTTGCATAGAATTCTTCTGTAATAGAATCAGATTTATTGTTTTGCAATCCCCTTATTGATTCTATTTTGATTTTTACTTTTGTTTTATCTTTCAGCTCTATTTCACTTTCTTCATTATAGACATAATGAATAATCATTTTTCCTTTCAGATCGTCTTCATATAGTTTGTTTATACTGTCTTCAAGATTGCTGCGGGTAAGGTCGAGTGTTGTCTGTTTTCCAAGGATTCTTGAAAATATTGACTTAAATGATGATAATGTTTTTTTCTTGAAATCTTCAGCAGAGAAGCCTTCTTTTCTTTCAAAGATAATTGCTATATCAGAAGGCTCATCTTCTCCTTTAATAAATGTCTTGCTTGCGAAACCAAGAATGAAATTTTTATTATTTGCAGTAATATTAACCTCTTCTCCAATTTTATATTCCTTTGACACGCCACTTATATTAAGAATAGCAGAAGGAACTACTTCTCTTTTTAATGTATATGTGCCTTGTCCGCATCCTGTGATTTCTATTTCTCCGCCAATTCCATAAGGAGAAACTTCAATAGAACCTGCTGTACAAGTTGTGCCTCTTATTTTGTCTCCTTTTGCTACCTTGACTGTATTGCCATTTACATTCAAATCTGCAGTTACTTGGGGGTCTACTATATCATCAAGTTTTATTTTATAACTTGCAGAGCAATAAAATCCTGGCAAGAAGTTCATATCGCTTTCACCGTCTATTTTTATCCTATTTGTGATTAAAGGAGTATTTTCGCTTGAATAAACCTGAATTTGTGCGTCATTATCTCTTATTTCAGTAGCCCTTACAAAACCTCTTCCATGCCAAAAACCATAAGTCTCGTAAGATGATTTCCATTCCTCTTCAGAAAGTACTGGCAAAAGCAATTGGTCCTCCTCTATTCCCAGACTTTTTTTTATGTCATAGTCTATTCTTGCGCTCAGATTTGCAGCAACAAAATCAGGCATGTTATTTTCATTAATGATTTGTTTCAAGAAAACTATTAAGTATCCTAAATTACTCTCTCTTGGAGAGCCTAAAAATTGTGAAAAAGGAGTCTGCAAGCCTTTTCTTGCAGGATAAAAGATTATATTTTCTATTCCTTTTGTTGAGTTTTTCCTTTCTAATTGTATATTTCTTATGGTTGGTATTTCTATAAGGGGGTTGATTTTAATTCCTGTAAGCTTGCAGTAAATAGGAACAGTTTGCTCTTCAAGCAAATCACTTCTTACAACCATGGGCGAACAAGATCCAGGCATTATTTCAACTAAAAAATCTGTTCCCTTGCCGCACATTTCTTCAGTAAATGTTGGTATTATGCTCGCATCTCCATAAAAAGGCAATGTGTTAACAACATTATAACTGCTGTCGACTGTCTGTGCCATGACAAGAGGAATGCAAATCAATAGAAATGCTAATAATGATAGAATTTTTAGAGGGTTAATAGTATTCATCTTATCAATTTCTTTCTTTCTTATTTCTTTCATCATTTTTCTTTTCATTGTTTTTCTTGTTTTTTATTGTTTTTATTTTTTTGTTTATTCCAAGTTTATGCTAATTGGTGAGGTTTCTACAAGATTATAATTGTCCTGAATGCCTTCCATATTAGTTGGTTTTATAAAAACAGGAACAGATATTTTTATTGATGATGATTGTTTTAATTCATCTTCATTGACGTCTAATTTTGTCTTACCCCCGCCTGCAACAATCTGTGTAAGAGTTTGTTCAGGTATATTTATATTATAACACTCTTCTCTTTCCATCCCAAAGAAGCCAAATATTCCGCTTTCAGGAACTTTTATGCATTTTGTTGTGTTCTCTGAAGCAAGCTCTATATTTCCGCTTGAAAATAAATAAGCCTCAACATCATAAATGCCCTCTGATAATTTTATTTCATTTTGTGAAGGATACACTATGCTTGTGCTATAATCATTTGACCTGAAATTTAACAATAAAGTTTCATTCTTGCCTAAAGAAGATGTGTCTTTTAATGCTTTTATATCAAGAGTGTAAAATTTATTTAATTTTAAGTTTACAAAAGATGGTTCATTTGTTGAAAGCTCTTGTTTAGTATCAGAGTATCCTTCAGCAGACGCTATCACAAAGCCATTTATGCATTGTGGGAAATTATCTGTCAATACAGCTTCATAATTATTTATTTTTGTTGAGCCTAAATCGCATACTGTGCTAAGGCATTTGTATTTTATATCTGCCTCCAAAGCTTTTCCGTAATTGTCATACGTGTAAACAGTGATTTCCTCTAATTTTGTCTTGCATAACTCTGCAAGTTCCTGGTTTGGAGTTGTTGTAGGAGTTGCCTGTCTTGGAACATTTTTATCTATAACTACCATTACAGGGAACTGGAATACGCTGTTGTCCTTGCCATAAACTTGCACTAAAACAGGATAAGTCAAGGAATAAACAAAATGATAAGGCACGTAACAAAATCCCAGTATTCCTAATCCTGATTGTGTTCCTACAGGCAATGCTTTCATCACGCCTTCATCGCTTGGATCAACTTCAAATTTTGTAGGGAACAAAGGAGAATAGAAAAATCTTACTTGCTTGTCAACGCTCTGGCCAATGTCAGTTATGAAATATTTATTCTCTTCATTCGCAAGTTTATAATATGTTCCTTTGACTTTTAGTGATAGTAAATTGTTTTGCAATGCATTCTTAACATCCTCTTCAACTTTGTCTTTTATCCATATTTTTGGGGCACAAGAAACAGCAGCTCCTGTTGTAGGGGCATTTAAAACAATAATATCTTTTGTATAGTCTTCAAGGAAAAGTTTTTCCTGTTCTGTGTCAAATATTTTCTTTGAGATTTTATATAATGAGCCAAGCTCTGAATTCACTCTTAAAGAATGTTCTGAAATTCTTCTTTTAACATCCCCAAGTCCTATGGTTATAGGATATGAAACATCAACTGTCATCACATCATCGTATATGACAACATTTACTGTCTCCAGTTTTTCCTTTTTAACAGAATAGCCAGAAGCAATAAAACTGTCAAAATTGCATGATTCTATATTATCAGATATGTATTTAGAAATTCCTTCTTGCATCATTTCTATTGCAGGAACCTGCTTTTTGTATACATTGCTTCCAGAAAGATAAAACCAATAAGGAATGTCAACACCGAAAAAATTAAGCTGTGATTGAAGAGGCATAAAAGAAGATCCTGCTTCAATAGCAGGAATCTCTATATAACCCCCTTGCTCAGATGTTATTATCGCGCCCTCTTCTGCTATAGAATTAATACATTCAAGGAAACTTGCTTCTACAGGTTTTAAATCTGAAGGCAATTCCATGGGTTTTCCCCTTAAATATAAAACAAAAACTGCACTTGCAACTATCAGAATAGCAATAACAACAAATAAAGTAATCTGTGCTTTTTTTGTCTCTAGCAAGCTGTTCATTTTTATCTAAAATTACGAATGAAAGGGCATATATAAATTTTGCTTATTTAGCCTCATTTCTTTAGCCCTAATTTCCTAAAAAAAGCCTCTTTTTTCTGCTTTCTTGCTTGTTTTTCTTCCTCATGCTTTGCAATTTTTTCAAAATGCTCTGTTATTCTTTCTTTTTGCGCTTCTACTTGTTCTGCTTTTGGCTTTGCCTCAAAAGCTCTGAAAACAGAAGGCATTTTTCCTCTTTTAATAGCTTTTTCTGCTTCTCTCATAGCAAGCTTTTCCTCTATTTCTGAAAGTCTTGAGGAAAATGAATGCATTTTATTCTGATAAATTCTGCTTTCAATCATTCCGCCTTGCAAATATTTTGCCTGAGTTTCTCTCATTAAATTTAGCAGTCTTTCTCTTTCCTGCTCTAATCTTTTTCTCTCGCCTTTGAATCTGAAAAGATTTGCGCGGATTGTTTCAAGCTCAATTGCGCGCTGAACTGCTTTGCTTAATCTGTTTTCATATTGAATCATTGACTCATTATATTCTTCCATGCTTCTCTTATTCTCTATAAATGTTTCTTTTTGTGTTTCTTTCATTAATCCAAGAAGAACATCTTCTTCTTCACGAGATTCTTTTAATCCAACATTTACAAGAGTTAATTTAACTCTTAAGTAAAGCACAAATAGCAAGCATAAAGCAATAAGTGTGCCTATGAAGACTTCTGTTGAATTTCTTGCAATGAAATATCCAATATTATATTCTCCTTTTGTCTCAACAGCATATGTAAGGTCTGCTTCTTTTGCTCTTTCAAATGCAAGTGCATAATCCTCTCTTTCTGCAGCAACTTTTGCAAGTTCAAGCAAACGAGAAGTTTCTGGAGTGTTTATTCCCATGTAATTTGATTGTTCAATCTTTGATGCAATCTCTGAAATTAAATTGCTTGCATCAAATGCGCTTTGCGATATTTGTTTTATCATGTCATTTATTCTTTGTATTTCCTCATAATCATTGCTGTCAAGAGCTATTTGTGATTGTGCTAATAATTTTGAAACTGTCTTAACTCCAAGATTTGCTGTTTTCATTTCTTCAATAAGAGAGGAAGTTTCATTTAACAGTTTCTCAGAATCCATCTTGCTGATTTCATGAACAGCAAGAGTAACATATCTTTTCTCGCTCCAGCTTTCTTTGATTAATCCCTTTTCTTTTATTGAATTCACAATAAATGTCAGATTATGAATTCCTTTTGTGAAATAAGCAGGAGCTGCTATTTTTATTGTAAGAGTTGCAGAGCTTCCAGGAGCAATGTTGTTTGGATAGTCAACTGTAATGTATTGGGCAAGATAACCTTCAACTGAAACTTTTAAATTTGTCAATGTTGCATCTTTGTAAGGATTATTCACAACAAGACTAAAACCTTGATCTTTTCCACGAACTAATTCAAAAGTTGCTTCTGATGTTATTGCTGCTGCTCCGCCTCCGCCAGTTGTTCCTCCGCCTCCTGATTGTATTGTTACAGGAGCAGGAGCAGTGCAGTCTGGATCGTAATTTGATGCATCAGTTTCATATGTGCATCCATCTCCGCATACACTATCAGAAATTTTTGAACATGCCAATGAGGTTGTTTTTGATTGAGAATCATTAATGTAATAACTTGTATTTCCGCAAGGACCGCTGTCATTGCATTGATCACATATAGAGTATAAACTAAAAGTGTAAGCTCCAGGAGAGATTGTAGGGCTCGCAGAAATATTCAAAGTGTTTCTTTCTGTAGAACCTGCTGTTATGTTTCCTATGTTCCAAGTTTTATTTCCTGAGTTTACTGTAAATCCACTAGGTAATGTCCAATTTAAAGAAGTTCCTGTTCCTGTTTCATTTCCAAGATTTTTGACATAACCGCTTAAGTTATATGTTTCAGAGTGATTCATCATTGTAGGATAAACATCTATTTGAACATCAAAGTAAGGCCCTCCTGCATAAGAAGCAAGGCTGAAATTTGTTGTTGTCAAGCTAGGATCTGCACTAGAAGTTATTGCATCAATTGTTATAACAACATCATACTCTCTTGTTACAGGACCAAATGTCGCAGTGGCTTCAATTGTTTTTGATTCTTTTGACATAAGGCTGAAAGTTTTTGTTGAGAAAGCCAAATCATAAGGAGAGTTATGTGTAAAGTCAAAGCTTAATTCATAATCTCCTGTATTGTTTATTGTTATGTTTCCTATTGCTTTTGTTGTACTTAAAAATCCTGAAACTGTTCCAAGGCTAGAAGGACTTCTTGTCCAAGTTGCTTCTAAATTTGCAGAGACATTTGTTGCAGGACTGTAAATTTCATTTCCTAATGTGTCATTTGCCCATATTCTGTATGTCCAGTATCCTTCAGTATCTGGTACAAATGAACCATTATAATAATCTTTTCCCAATCCACTATTGTTACTCATCGGAGTATCAATATAAGAACCACCTGTGTTAAATTTATGTTGCAGTTTAACAGTGTCAACTCCTGTCAGCAAATCAGTAACATTTACAGTTACATTAATTCTATCTCCTTTATCCATATCATCTGGCTCTATACTATCATTTGATTTTAATGTTATGTTTGTGATTGCAGGTGCTGTCAAGTCAATTATAACACTTCTTGTCTCTGTCTTGTTCACATTTCCTGCTCTGTCAACTACCCATGCCTGATATGTGTAAGAGCCATCAACAAGAGATGTGAAGTTTCTTTCAAGGCGATATGTGCCGGCGTTGTAAGATGCATTAATTTCTTGCGGAGACAATGCGCGACTGAAAATCATAACTTCATCTATCAAACCATTAAACTTATAATTTCCATTAGAATCACTTCTACCTACTATTAAATCAGAATTGGGCAATGATGCAGGTACAGAGCCCGTTCTTATACCTGTAGAGTTTCCGTCTATATAAAACCTCTCTGTGCCATAAGTATCACTAACTGCTGCAAAGGTATAAACAATATGGTGCCATTCATTAGCAGGTATAATAACATTTGTTGAAAAATCAGACCACCTTTTTAAAACACCATTGTCCAAAAGGAAATATAACTTAAGATTATCCTCTCCCCCTTTATTAATTATAATGTTATAGCCACTGCCAGCATTTCTGTTTATCCAAAATTCTATACTATAATTAATTCCCTGTAAACTTAAACTAGTGGGATGACCTAAATTAAAATAATCATCCACCCCATCAAATCTGTAAGCCCCGCCAATTTTTCCAGCAGAAGTCCAATTTGGACAATATCCTGCACCCGAATTGCAAGTCCCGTTATTTCCCCAACTTGAATTATCAAATGCAGTAGTACTATTAACAGCCTCGTGATTGAAACTCCAGTATCCAACAAGAGAGCGATTGAAATCTATAAATGCAGAAGCTGCATTTGTATCATTTACTGAATTATTAATATAAGTCCAGTTCCTTTTTACATGAACTCCATCATTGTCAGTAGGAGTTGTGAAATTAACAAAAGGGGTTGTGAAATCTAAAATTAATTTTCTTGTTTCTGTGCTTCTTGAAATTCCTGCAGTGCTTGTTATAGTCACATTATAATAATATGTTCCTTCAGCAAGATTTGTGAAGTTTATTGTTCTTTGTTGAGGAGTTGTATTTGTTATGTTGCTAACTAAACCACTTGAATTATACAAATAAAATGTAATATTTGCCTCATTTAATCCTACAGTACTTGTATTCACATAAATCCAGTCTCTGTTATTGAAAGCAGTGTCATTGACTTCTGTGTTTATTCCAAATGCTACTGTAACTGTTTGCTCAGCGATGTTTATTGTTTTTGTCTCTGTCTTGTTGACATTTCCTGTTCTGTCTATAACCCATGCCTGATATGTGTAAGTGCCGTCTACAAGGCTTGTAAAATTGTTTTCAAGGCGATAAGTGCTCGCATCATAAATTGACCTGATTTCTGATGCATTCAAAGCGCGGTTGAAAATCATAACCTCATCAATTGAACCATTGAATGGACCGTTAAAAAGAGCAGCATTATTCCCTATAATTAATGTTCCTGAGCCAAGATAATCTTCTGATGCAGCCGTTGGATCTGAAATTAAACCACTATCCTTATATATACTTCTGTAATTTGTGTTGGAATTATAAGTTCCTGCATAGAAATGCCAATCATTATCATAACCCACACCACCATCCAGATCATTAAAATTAAATCCAAATCTTAAATTGGTATTAGTAAAAACAACATGCAAAAGATTATTTGGCGAATTTGAACCCTGGCTCAAGACACAAATGTCATTTGTTGATAATCTCTTTGCCCAGAATGTCCAACTAAAACTTTTTCCTGAAACATTTATGCTGTTACTATCCGAGATATAATCATTCACCCCATCAAATCTCATTGCTCCTCCGGATTTTCCAGCGCTTGTCCAATTTGGACATTTTCCTGCGGCAAGATCACAACTTCCATTATTTCCCCATGTTGAATTATCATAAGTGTAAGAACTGTTTTTTACGCTTTCACTATTAAAGCTCCAATATCCAACAAGACTGCGATTCCAGTCAATAAATGCAGATGACAAAGTTGCATCGCTTGTTGTTACATTAATATAAGTCCAGTTTCTGCTTACATAAACTCCATCTGCATCAGCAGGAGTTGTGAAATTTATAAAAGGGATATTAACATCTAAAGTTATTGTTCTTGTCTCTGTTTTATTGACATTTCCCGCTTTGTCAATTGCCCATGCTTGATAAGTGTAAGTGCCGTCCGCAAGATTTGTGAAATTGTATTCTTGAGCAATTAAAGGAAATGTTAGATTGTAAGAGGCACGAATCTCTGCTTCACTTAAGGAACGATTGAAAATCATAACTTCGTCTATTGAGCCGTTAAATCTCCTATAATTCCAAGTAGGGGTATTACCAATCCAGGTATTTGTATTTGAAGTTAACATTGTTCCACTTCCACTACCCCCACCATCATTTTGACCATTCCAATAATAAGTGAGGTATGTTCCGTTCCAAGTAACTGCTACCTGCTGCCATGTGTTCAAAACAAGGTCTGTATTAGAATAACGATAGGTTACCCATCCCTGCGGGAAACCAGAACCTATTCCAATTTCAGTAACTAATTTTCCAGCATAATCAAAGCAATATCCCACATAATTTGAGCCAGAGGATCCACAGTTACCCATAATATACTGGATTCCAGCATCGGTCATAGTCGCCGTTTCTCTTGGATAAACCCATGCCATTATAGTAAATGCATTTGATCCCCCAAAATTTTTTAAAGCTGTCCCGTTACCTGCATCAATATAATCATTAATTCCATCAAAATTATAAGCCCCTGCGATTTTTCCACTTGAATTCCATGTAGCATCATTTATTATTCCATCATTATGATTGCCAGAGAAATCTTTTGCTGTACCATTATTGTTAAAGTTCCAAAATCCGGTTAAACCATCTAAGCTTCCATTCCAGTTGATAAATGTCAAATCAAGATTTGGTTCAGTTATGCTTGTATTTACATAAGTCCAGCTTCTGTTGTTTATCTTTGAATCATTAACATCAGTCGGATAAATGAAATTAATGTTTGGCTGTGTTGTATCAACTGTCAAGGTTCTTGTCTCTGTCTTGTTGACATTTCCTGCTTTGTCAACAGCCCAAGCTTGATATGTGTAAGGGCTATCTACAAGATTTGTGAAATTTCTTTCAAGGCGATATGCTCCGGCATTGAAAGAGGCATTAACTTCTGCTGCTGACAATCCGCGATTCCATAGGCGGACTTCATCTATTATTGCATTAGTATACTCTCCCCAAGAATACTCTCTTCCAATATGCAAAGGACCTGCAACAGAATTAATATCACCTGTTTTTCCAGAATCATGTTCTAGAATCCCATCAACATACAGATTAACTCTATAGCCATTATAGGTTCCAACTACATGATGCCAAGAACCTGGGGGGAAAGAATGGGTGGAAGGATAATCTAGTCTTGATCCCCCTATTTTAAGGTTTAGATAAAATCGAGAATCAGAACTTCCCCAATATAATACATAAACAATATTCCCCCCTCCTTGAGCTCCCTCTTTGCATACAATTACACCGTTCCCACTCCCAGTCCCTTTAACATATACCCATGCTTCAGCTGAAATTTCTTTTGTAAGATTTAAAATAGAATTATCGGAAACATTGATATAATCATTGCTTCCATCAAAACTATAAGCTCCCCCGATTTTTCCAGCAGGAGTCCATATTGGCGCTTTATTTATATCACCACCACCGAGAGTTCCATTATTCCCATAAGTTGAATTGTCATAAACTGTTGTTCCTGAAACACTTTCAGCATTAAAACTCCAATATCCAACAAGTGAGCGATTGAAATCAATGAAAGCAGATGAAAGTGTTGCATCTGTTGTTGTCACATTAATATATGTCCAATTTCTTGCAACAAAAGCATTATCTGCGTCAGCAGGATTTGTGAAGTTAATAAAAGGAATATTTGTGTCAAGAGTTATAGTTCTTGTCTCTGTTTTATTGACATTTCCCGCTTTGTCAATTGCCCATGCTTGATAAGTGTAAGTGCCGTCCGCAAGATTTGTGAAATTATTTTCAAATCTATATGAGCTAGCATCATAGATTGATTGAATTTCTGAAGCACTTAGATTTCTGTTGAAAATCATGACTTCATCTATTAATCCATTGAAATAATATCCATTAATGGTAGCAAGTCTTCCTATCTCCAAAGGCGAGCTATCTGTATTAATTGTCCCAGAGGTTCGTATAGTGTATAGCAGAACCCCATCCATATAAACTAAAGTTTGATTGCAATCAGTAGAACCCTCTGGAAACACCCCAACTAAATAATGCCAGTTAGTGTCATGAGTCCAAGGAGCTACAGAACTTCCACCAACGCATTCAACTCCTATTTTTCCGCTATTTCCTATAAGAAAGGCGAATCTCTTTCCATTAGAATTAGATCCATAACTCACTATCTCCATGTTATCGTCAGCAGCATTTGCCATCTTGAACCAAGCAATCAGAGTTCTTGGGCGGTTTCCTATTGGCATTCCTGTTGGGCTTGTAATATAAATATAATCATTTGCAACAAAATTATAAGCTCCGCCAATTTTTCCTGCACTTGTCCAAGTTGGGCACTGCCCCCCATCACAAGTCCCATGATTAAGATAAGTTGAATTGTCTTTTGCATCTCCATTGTTAAATCCCCAATATCCAACTAAACTTCTGTTCCAGTCAATAAATGCAGAAGCAATATTGCTGTCAGTCACACTTGTATTTACATAAGTCCAGCTTCTGTTATTCAAGTTAGAGCCGTCAGCATCTGTCGGAGAAACAAAATTTATGTTTGGCTGCATTGTATCAATTGTCAAAGTTCTTGTCTCTGTCTTGTTGACATTTCCTGCCAAATCAATTGCCCATGCCTGATATGAATAATTTCCTTCGACAAGAGATGTGAAGTTTCTTTCTAAACGATATAAGCCTGCATTATAAAGTGATTGAATTTCTGTTGTACTTAAATTTCTGTTCCAGATTGCGATTTCGTCCAGCATTCCATTGAATTTATAGTCATGTGACCAAATGTCACCGATAAAGGCTGTTCCAGAAACAGTGTTCCATGAGAATGTACGATTATCAAGAAGTGCGCCATCCACATAAGTCATTGAGTTTGTTCCGTTATAAGCTACGTTTACCAAATGCCAGTTTCCATCATTAAGATTTGGTGTGGTTACAAAATATTGATTAGAACCGTAAGCAGATATAAGCAGACTTGTACTGTCCCACGCAATAACTATAAAAGTGCTTCCTTGACCAGCACCATAACCCAGTATTGCCCCATTTCCAGTTGTACCTTTAACCCATGCAGATAAAGTTCTCGCAGCGTTGCCCAATGGCAAGTTTGAATTGCCTACAACAACATATCCAGAGCTTCCATCAAACCGATAACCTCCCCCTAACTTTCCAGCAGGAGTCCAAGTTGCAACTCCGTTAATGGTGCCATTATTCCCATAAGTTGAATTATCATAAATTGTTGTTCCTGAAACACTTTCAGCATTGAAATTCCAATATCCAACAAGACTTCTGTTCCAGTCAATAAATGCAGATGAAAGTGTTGCATCGCTTGTTGTTGTGTTAACATAAGTGTAATTTCTTGGAATAAAAGAATTATTATCTGATGTTGGCGAGATAAAATTTATTAATGGATTAGTCACATCTAAAGTTATTGTTCTTGTTTCTGATTTGTTTGTATTTCCTGCAGCATCAATAGCCCACACCCTGTATGTATAAGTTGCATCAGGCAATCCAGTGAAATTTTTCCCTAAAATAGATATGCTGGTATTATAAAGTGCTTGAACTTCTGCTATAGAAAGAGCACGCGTGAAAATCATCGGCTCATCTATTTTTCCAATCCACTTTTGACTGCCTTCATACCAAAATCCAACATAAATATTTCTTGTAATTTCTCCAAGATTATAGGGACCAATTAATCCAGTGCCATTAATAATGCCATTTCTATAAAGAGTAAGATGTGTAGAGTTTTTAACTAAGATATAATTTTGCCATCCTTGCCCTGCTGGACTAAAACCTGTATCAAATATTACACCGCCCCCAGCGCCCCCTTCAATGACTATATGGTCTGTAGATGCATGCTGTCCAAGTGTCCACCATCCGCTTCCAGTTCCAAATCTATTTCCGATAATGCCTCTCCAACTAGTAACACCTGAATCAAGGCTAGCCCATACACTGACAGAAAAATTATTATTCCAATCATAATGGACACTATTTGTAGTCATATAATTATTTCCATCAAAAGTATAAGCCCCACCATATTTTCCATCAGGAGTCCAAGTTGCTCCAATAGTCCCGTTATTTCCCCAACTTGAATTATCATAAGCTGTTGTTCCTGAAATATCATCTTTATTAAAGCTCCAATAAGCAAAAAGAGAGCGATTGAAGTCAATAAATGCAGATACAATCGGGCTTGCATCAGTAAAACTTGTATTAACATAAGTCCAGCTTCTGTTGTTTAATTTTGAATCATTTACATCTGTAGGATAAACAAAATTAATGTTTGGCTGTATTGTATCAATAGTAAGCTGTCTTGTTTCAGTTGAATTTTCATTTCCAGCAGCATCCTTTGCTGAAACAGAATAAGTATAATTGCCATCAGAAAGGTTTGACTGATTTGAGTAGAAATACCATTGAGTTGAATTGAATTTCTGAAGATTTGATTGATATGACTGTTTGATTTCTGATGCTGACAGGCTTCTGTTGTAAATTCTGACATTGTCTAGGATTCCATTATATTTTTCACCATTACATCCATAATCTTTTGTATTCCCCAAATATACTGAAAGGTTATTTGTAGTGATACTTCCAGAGACAGATGCTGAGTTGTTTTCGACTCCATTTATGTATATTTTATAGACACTTCCATTATATGTTGAGGCTACATGATACCAGACTCCTGTAGTTAATGGTTGTGAGTCAACACTTCCAATTCCGCCAATCTGCGCCCTTATACGATTGTCTGTTCTGCTGATAAGGAGAGCATACATATCATATAATCCACTGCAGCTTACGTATGGTTTGGAGATTATCCTATTAAAACTTCCAGATTGCTGCGTGTTTGGATTCATCCAGAGCTCAATTGTTATTTGCTGAGTTATATTCAAACTTGCTGAATTTGGAATTTGTATAGAATCATCACTTCCATCAAACTGATATGCTCCTCCAAACTTTCCTGATGAATTCCAAATTGCATTTCCATAAACAGTTCCATTATTCCCGTATTTTGACAAATCAGCAACAAGAGTAGAATTCTCTCCAAGAGCAGAGCGGTTGTCAAAATTCATCATCAAGACAAGAGAATCATTGTAAATTGTGTAATTAGTATTGTTCCAGTTGAATTTGAATTCAGAAATTCTATTTGCATCAGAGATGCTTGCATTTATCTCAGTTGAGTAATTTTTGTTTAGAAAACTATTGTTTGCATTAGTTGGATTAACAAAACTTATTGCAGGAAAGATTGTATCAACTGTCAAAGTTCTTGTCTCTGTCTTGTTGACATTTCCTGCCAAATCAACAACCCATGCTTGGTAAGTGTAGGCACTGTCTGCAAGATTTGTGACATTTCTTTCTAATCTTGATGAGCTTAAATTGCTATAAAGATAAGCAATCTCTCCTGCTGAAAGAGAGCGGTTAAAAATCATAACTTCATCAATTGTTCCATTAAAACAGCGAGGATAAGAAGGAAATAATTGTGATTGTCCTATATATACATTGCTAGAAGAAATGTTTATAGAATGGGCTTCAGAATGGGTTTTTACACCATTAATATATGAAGTTATGTTATTCCCGTCATAAACAAAAACTATATGTGACCATACATTCGATTGGACTGATCCAAAACTTGGATACCACCCATACGTATGACAATAAACGTCATGAGTTGTTGAGCCTCCAGAGAGCAGTATTTCAAACAATCTATTTGATGAACATGCCCCCCATGATACAACTGTTATAAAATCTGATGAATTCACTGGCTTTATCCAAACCGATGCGGTTATTGTAGTATTTCCTGTAGGAATTCCAGTACTTGTAGTGGAGATATTGCCATTTATTCCATTAAAACTATAAGCTCCGCTAATATTTCCATTAGCAGTCCAATTTGCCCCATTTATTGTTCCGTTATTCCTTCCTGTTGCATCATTTGCATTCTGTCCATTAAAACTCCAATAGCTTACAAGAGAATTGTTCCAGTCAATAAATGCAGATGCAGGATTTGTATCGCTAACTGTCACATTTATATAAGTCCAGTTTCTTGCAGCATAAAAATTATCTGTGTCTGTCGGAGCAGTAAAAGAAATTTGCGGAGGCACTGCAATGGTT
>Ga0315274_10005064_pt1 | contig 19331 bp, 30 predicted proteins | sample YL17G02_20_MG_FD_203700 | JGI IMG/M metagenome (GOLD analysis project Ga0315274, IMG submission 203700) | Sediment microbial communities from Yellowstone Lake, YNP, Wyoming, USA - YL17G02_20 | ecosystem: Environmental > Aquatic > Freshwater > Lake > Sediment | place: USA: Wyoming | collected... | reverse complement strand
AACTTTCAAGATGTATTTTTTTACGTTCTATTATTTCTTTTATTCTTTTTTTATCCAAATCAATAAAACATGTATGAGCATCACTAAGAACCATGTCAATAGAATCCCATGTCCCAGTCTCTATTGTAAAGATTTGAAATTTATAAATTCTATAAATCCCATGACTCAGAAATTCTGAATAATTTTCAACAATTATTCCAGTACGTTCCATTAATTTATATACTCTATCATATCCTCTGATATAATATTTTCCTATTTCTATGTCTTCGGCTGAATATAACTTGTCCATCATATTAAAACTTAATTCTTATTACACTTAAATCATCTGTATTTATCATACAAGACTTACTTTGTATTATATTATACTTTCTCTCAAGCATATTTTTTGTGACCATTAAACTCTCATCTTTAACTAAAAAATCAATTGGATTTAAAATAACACTGCAATCTTTGAAGTTTTTAAATGTACATATACCATCACTGGCAATTGCGGCATCTTTTATATTTTCAAACCTATGTATCTCTGATTTTTGAGAAAACCACAATTCAAAGTCTTCATAAGTTACAATCTTATCCAGGTCGTATGCAATATAGTCTGGCATATTATCGCCATTATCTTTATCTGCAAATCTAGTATTTTTAATTACTTTTTCAAAATCATCCACCCTGAAATATCCATCTCCAAAAGCACATACAACACATTCTTTTGTTTCTTTATTAATTGAGCACATTATCATTGTTGACAAAAGCTCTATTGTCTCCAGATGAAGAACATGCTTTACTTCATTTATCTTTCTGGTCATCATATAGATTATAAATTTAGAATTATTTTCTAATGACATACCTCCCACATTTAAAGTGGTAGAAAAGTTTGAAATAATCTCATCAAATGCCTTACTAAATAATGTAGAGGCAAAATGAGAATCTTTACCGCCAGAACATCCGTCAAATACACATAGATAAATACACTTTTCAGTTTCACCTATTGCAATTGCATCCTGACAAAAATCTGCATGGTCTGAGCCACGTCTTAATACTTTGTGTAAAATCATATTATTTTTGTGTCAAAGTTAATCTTTTTTGTGCTTCATCAAACAATAAACTATATCTACCATCATCTCCATATTTTTGTAACCACCAAGAATGTTGTTGTTCGCTACCAGTACTCGCTCCAAATGTTTTATCTAATACAATAAATCCAGCTTCGCTAATTTTTTCTACACGAACCGAAACTTCAAAGTGACTGTCAAATACCTTACTTCCTTTAATTATATCTTGTAAAATCATAAGCTTAATTTTTTACCCTCCCAAGAGTGATTACAATCATTACAGTAATGCTTTTCAAATTTATATCCATAAGACATCCTTTTAAAAGGTACCACTGGCCCATTAGTCCTCTTGTACGTTGGTATTGTATTGGTTATAGAAGATTTGCAAATTGGACATTTTATTAGATTGTCTACATCTTCCTTTTTTTTAATGTATTCTTTCATTTGTTTTTTTAAAACATAAGCCCCTCCAAACAAATCACTTAAAACAAAATATATTCTTGGCAATTTATTTGCCACTTTTTCTACTGCTTTATTTACAGCTGATAGCTCATTCAAAAAAGGAGGTACTTCTCTACGAAGATTTTGAGTATGTTGACACACTTTAAAACAAACATATTCTTGTCTGATTCTCAACTTTCTGTGTAGTTTAATTGCTTTTATTAATTTCATTTTTTTAAATAAAAAAGGAGAGGCATTTTACCTCCCCTTTTATTAGGTGTGTGATTTTATAGTTTTAGAAATTTGGAGCAGAGAAACCTTGGCCAGTTGACACTGAAGTCACTGAAGAAGAAATGAAGTTAATCATTTTTCTGATTTCGTCAGCAGTAGTACCAACTTTTGCAAGATGCTTTATACCCATGTCTTTTTGAGCAGATTCGAAGTCAGCTTGATTACCAATACCAAATAAGATTGACTCAAAGCTGAAGAAATTTCTTTCTTCTTTAAGAAGTCCGTCAATCATATCTTTTACTTCAGATGGATTTGAGCTTGAAGCGTTGTCTTCACCGTCAGTCATTACAAAGAATAATGTTTTACAGTTAACACCAGCATTTTCAAGGTCTTTACGATAATCCAATGCGTTTTTTAATCCTGCCTTACAAGCATCATACATTGCTGTCATTCCACCGATTCTTGATGTTAAATCAATAGGCTGAATTTCCGTAATTGGTCTGAAACCACTTGTAACAGTTACAGCGCTGTTGAACTCGATTTGAGATACAAATAATTGAGGAGCAGCATGTGATTTTGACATACGAGCTACAAACTCATTAAATGCCTTACTAAGGTCTGGAGCGTAGCTTGAAACTGACCCTGATGTGTCAATTACAACAACAACATTAATTGTTTCTGCAACTTCTACATCATTAGGGTTGTAGTTATTTCCAAAATTATAATCATAATTAACGTCTTGATTAAGACTACTCATTGGTTGTGAATCTTTCATAAATTTATTTTTTTAAAACGAGTTATTAATTAAGCTAAAGCGTGAGCTCCAGAATTTTGGTTAAGTTTTTCTTGAGCTGTTGTACTGAAACGTACACCTGCTTTTTTTGCATTATCATAAATACCATCTGCAATGTTTTCAAAACCTGGTACGTTTGACATACAATCTTCTAAGATAATAAATTTCTTAGCTAATTCTGGAGCATATTGAAGAGCTTGTTTCAAAGTGTTTGCTACACAATGAGATTTAGCTTGTCCAGCCAAATATACGTTTTGATATTCTGCTAATTTTTTCAACAAATCCATGTTGATATCTGTTGTTGGAATTCCTGCAATTGGAACCTGCGCACGGAAAGCGCCAAAGTGCTCAGTTAAAGGATGAGTTCCTTTTGTTACGAAATTACAAGATTTTCCAGTAACTTCATATGATTTAATCGCATCAAAAATCACCTCATCAAGAGCATGGCCTTTTGAACCAATTAAGCAATGGTGTGGCCAAATAACATGGGCATATTCTCCTTGTTTCTCTAATTCGTCAAGGTAGTTTAATACTTTATCAATTGGGGTAAATCGTGGATTCCATTTTCCATCACGTACATCTTGTGCCGTGATTACAATGAATGGCGATGGGTTTTTACCATCTTTATCTTTCCAAAAAGAAGGATGTGCGATGTCGTTAATGTGATGTGAATCAAGAGTGGCTGCCATGTAATCAATTTCGTTTACATTGCTTAACATGAAGTTTGCTAATCTTTTATTATCTTCTTCTGAACCTGGAACAAATAAAGCTCCACTTGGATTACAGAAATCAAATTGTGCATCAATAATTAGTAATGCGTTCTTTTTTCTCATGGTGTTTGTTTTTTTAGTTTATAATTAATCAATTGTTATACGTTTAATTTGAAGTAAAGTTACTACTTTTTCTTAGTTCCTCCAAAAGTTTTTTATCTTCTTCAGAAATTTGTTTCGGTACATCAACCCCAACCACTACAACAAGGTCTCCAACGACTCCTTTTTTAGAAATAGAAGGCAATCCACATCCGCTTAATTTAAATGCCTTTCCAACAGGGGTATTAGGAGGAATATCAAACGAAACCTTTTTTGTAAGCGTTTGAATATCTACTTTTTTCCCTAATACTATATCTGGAAATGATACAATTGTCTTGCAGACTAAATTATCCCCCTGTCTCTCAAATGTACTATGTGGTATTTCTTTAAAAACAATAAATAAATCACCAGGTATTCCATGACCAGACTCAACAAAAGCATCATGACCATATCCAGGAGCCCTTAATTTAAAACCTTCAAATGCTCCAGCTGGAACTTGTACATCCAATTCAATCTCACTAGAACTCATCCCAGAACCTAAACAGCTATCACATGTTTCTGTAATAAACCTTCCATTTCCACCACAGTGCCCACAAGGCATTTGTATGACCATACCTCCAAATTGTCTATTGTTCATTCCAGAACCTAAACATGCTGAACAAATACTGAGACTCTTTCCAAACTTAGAACCATTACCTCCACATGATTTACACATAGAGTTTTTATTATATTTTATTTTTTTTAAAGCTCCACTTTGAATTTCTTCTAATGTTACATGCATCTGAAAAACAATACTTTCTCCTCTTACAATTCCTCCACTTCCTCTTCTGAAATTGCCAAATGCGTTGTTAAATTGATTGTGTATATCATTAAAACTTTCTCCCTGTCCTTTTGGATTTCCGTATTGGTCGTAATTTTTTCTTTTTTGCTCATCAGATAAAATCTCATATGCTTCAGCAACTTCTTTAAACTTTTCAATAGACTCTTCATCATCTCCAGCTTTATCTGGATGATATTTCTTAGTTAGCCTCCTATAAGATTTTTTAATTTCATCTTGAGTTGAAGTTCGTTCTACCTCTAATATGTTATAGTAATCTTTTGACATTTTAGTTTTCTTTGAACAATATTTGTCCGTCTTTTTCTGTGTATGAAACAACAATATCCTTAAACAAAACAGATTTTATTTTTGAGCCTGATGATATAGAACCATATTTTATTTTATCATTCCCAGTGTGCGTTTTTAAAAAACGTATTACTTTTTTTATCTTAGCTTCATTTAAATTAAAACCCGTTTTACACCCAGTCATAAGACTATTTATAATCTCTATTTTTTCTTCTATTTTTTGATTGGGTTTTTTGCTTTGCAATTCGGTTTTTTCTCTGTGAAGTTCTATCCATCTTTTTTCAGATGTTGCACTTTTGAAATTTATTTGTTGTACAGCCATTCAATTTTTTTTTACAAATATACAAATTTTTTTAAATAGAAATATATTTTTTTGGAACAAATTCGGTTAAATATACTCCATTGTCAGAGATATAAAATTTAATCCAATCATCCTGCATTTTTTTTGCATCTATTTTTAATATAACTGGCTTACCACGTCTTGCTCCAACTACTGTGGCAGTCTCAATGTCTTTAGACAAGTGAACGTGATGTCTCTTACCTGGAATTAAACCCTTCTTCATTATAGAATCAACAAACTGGCCAACTGTTCCATGATAAAGAACTGGTGGAGCTACAATCTCTTTAAAGTCCATTTTAACCTTAACTGAATGTCCTTGGCTGGCTCTTATTTTAGAAAAATCTTCTGACAGCTTAAATCTTTGTTTTTCGCAATTTTTTACGACTTCTTTAAGGTCCTCTAAATTAAATTCAACCTCTTTCTGGGCCTTCTCAATTAATTCATTTACGTCTACCCATCCATCTTTGCCAATTTCAATTCCAATAGCTTCTGGCCGATGTCTAAGCCAATATGAAAGTGACTTGCTTATTTTTGTGTGTGTTTCTTTATTCATGATGCATTAAATGTTTTTCTGTTTCTTTTTTAAAATCGTCTATAGGTAAATCGTTAGGGTCTCCTCTAAACGGATTTTCAATTTCATTACTTATTATTTCAATACCAGCAATTATAAAAAATAAAATCATAACCAAAGGAATAGAAGAAAGGCCTAGGCCAAAAAATATACCCATAGGCAAAGTTAATAAATAAATCAATATAGAAAGTTTAATGTGAAAAGAATAAGAAATTGGAATTGGAGTATTTTTAATCCTCTCTAATGATGAAAAATGTTCCATAATTTCTGATAGCTTTCTTTCTAAGTTCCCATATAACGGAGGAGCAAATGACTCTTTTGCAAAAAGTTCTCCCAATCTAGAATATTTATCTAAAAAATGATTTTTAAACATCTCGCTTTCTCTGTGCGAATCAGTTGATACAAAATTGAAGATGTTTGAGTTTAATTTTTTTATTATTGCAAAAATCTCATTCTTATTATTAGAGGCACTGGATTTAATTGAGAAATATAAAAACGTAGCATGAATAGAAGAAAATATCTTCCTGGCTTCCCACCATCTATCATAAGCAGTATTTGTTCTAAAAACTAAAAGTAAGCCAATTACAATTCCAACCAAACTATGTAGAGTGCTTGGTATCATTTGTTCCTTAACTTCAAAGTATTTAATTATCTCTAATAAAACAAGCATAATAAGACCCATATATATAGTCCTTTTTAGAAGATTATATAAATATAATTTCGGCTTAGAAAACAATACTACAAGCCAAGTGTTTTTTCTTTCTTGTTTTTTGAACCACTTTAAAATCTTACTTTCTTGTATCATTATTTACCTATCTCTTTTTTTATGTCAGCAAGAATTGTCTTTACACTTTTCTTACCAACTCCTTTTATTGTTTTATATTTTATTTTGTTTTCATCCATAAACTTCTTTACCATCTTGTCAACTTTTTTTGCACCATCCAAATCTTGGTATCTGCCTTCTTGTTCGTATTCAACATCTTCATCCCTATCAATGAAATAAGTAAAATTGTTATAAGTTCTGAATTCTTTTAAAATCAAAGCCTTTAAGTGAGGACATTTAGTTTTATCGTAAATAGAAGAAAGTATGATAGGTGAATCGGTTACGATAACTTCAACTTCATCTTTCATTGTAAACAACTGAAATTGCTGTTTTCCAAAAATATAAATCTGACTCTCAATTACTTTAAGAGCCTTCTCTCTAAGTTTTCTTTTTATATATTCAAATGAAATGTCACATGCTATGTATTTCATTTTTAATTTTACAAATAACTTGGCAGATAAAATACTTTTACCACATCCTGGGCCACCGATAAGATTTATAACGATTGCTTCCTTTTTTTTATTTTCTTTCTTTTTCATAAATTATTTTTTAGCTGAAAAGGTAAAATATTCATTATAATAATCTTCTGTATAATCTGGACTGTGATATCGTACATCCCATCCAGCTTTTCTAAATATAGATTCAAAGTCCATCCATTTTTTCTCGAATATTTCATCCTTCTTTAACTCAGGGCAAATTAATATTGCTTTAGAGACAATATCTTTTTGAGTAACTGATACTTGACTGCCTCTATATTTTTCTTTAAGAAGTTCATTAACAGCTTTAATTACAGCTGGATGAATAATATCAGTCAGATTATTTATAATATCTTTTGGCTTGATTGGCTCTACTCGTTCTGCTCTATTCATATTATTTTTGTATTTTTTTGGCTAAATTTAAATTACTGAATTGCTTCATACCAGTCACATCCATAAGCACTTCTTCGTGTAATCCTTCTGGATATTCAAAATGGTGATTTATTGACGGTAACTCAATTTCAAGTGTAATAATTGATAAATCTGAATATACATCGACCTCAAACTTGAAACCTTTGTATTTAATAACATATCTGGTCTTTCTTATAATCGCATAGTTCTTTTTATTCTTTTCAAACACATCATCAAACTTTTTTTCGCTAACTGTTTTTTCATCCTCTGGGCAAGCACCAAGACTTATTGATTTACCTTTAATAGTATGAATGTACTTTATTTTTTTACCTTCAGAATTAACTATTCTATATCTTTGCCAAGTGCCATCAATAAAGAAATAGTATTGGATTATATTAAGAATTTGTAGATTCTTTTTATATTTCTCAATTACATACTTAGGAAATCTTTTCAATAAAAGCTTTCTCTCTATCTCAATAGGGATTACTCTTTTTTTCTTTGGTGCCTTTTTATTTTTTGGCATTTTAATTATTTTTAAATTTATCAGTTTTAGTTACTTCTTTTTCAATAGCTTCTTGTTTTATTTTATAAATATTTTCTTTCATACCGCCTTCTGTTAAATAATCCATACCAGCAAAACCAATACGTGTCTTATCATATTCATAGATTAAAGATAAAGCTTTTGGTGTATTTGAATTGTGTACATTGATGCTTATATCTTCCATTCTCATTTGGCAAGGATGTTCATATCCACAAGCGTGAGTAATTTCTAAGATATCTTTTCTAAGTGCAGAAATAAAATTCGCAACTCTTACTTTTTTATCTTCTACGTTATATAAATGTTGTTTATCAGACCTAGCTATCATTGTAGGACAACCACCAGTATGACACTTCTGTGCTTGAATACAACCTCCTGCAATCAATATCTCTCTGGCCATATTAATCATGTCAGCACCCATAGCAAATGCCTTTATAGCTTCAGCTGGTAATCCGAGTTTAGCAGAAGCAATAAGTGCAACTCTTTTTTCTATTTCATAATTTTGTAGAATCTTATAAACAGTAGTAAAAGCTAAGTCAAATGGCAAACTTACATTATCAGCAAATGCAGCTGGAGCAGCACCCGTTCCGCCTTCACCACCATCAATTGTAATAAAGTCTGGGCCTCCTTTTAATTCGTCCATGTAGAATGCAAGGTCATACCAAAAATCAACCTGCCCAACTGCAGATTTAATACCAACTGGCAACCCAGTTTTCTCAGCAATCAATTCAATGAACTGTACAAGCTCTTTAGCATTTGAAAACATTGTATGATAGGCTGGTGAAATAGAAGCCTCTCCAACCTTAATTTTACGTATTAAAGCAATTTCTTTTGTTACTTTCTCTGCAGGTAAAATTCCACCTTTCCCAGGCTTAGCACCTTGAGAAAGCTTAATCTCAATCATTTTAATATTCGGATTTTCTTGAGTCAATTTAATCAATTCATCCATTGAGAATTTACCTTTGTCATCACGACAACCATAATAGGCAGTTCCTATTTGAAATACAACATCAGCGCCAGTATTGTGATAAGGAGAAAAACCTCCTTCTCCAGTATTGTGATAAGCGCCTGCAATTGCAGCACCCATGTTATTTGCAGTAGTTGCACCAGAACCTAAAGCTCCGTAGCTCATAGCTGAAATATTCACAATTGATTTAGGATGAAATGGTTTTTTTCTCTTATTGTATTCTCCAATAATTTTTGCACAAGGAGCAAAGTCTTTTTTTGTGTGATTGATATGGTTTTCAGCAACACGAAATGGAAATGCAGAATGCTTAACAAAGAAATGTCCAATTTTAGAAAAATCAGCATCTGAACCAAATCCCTGCATTGGATTTTGTTTTTTAGCTGAAGCATAAATATAACTCCTTTGAATTCTATTAAATGGAAATTCCTCTCGGTTGTTGGCAACGATGTACTGACGAAGTTCAGGACCAATCTTCTCGATTAAATACCTGCCATGTCCAATGATTGGATAGTGTTTTAAAATGGTATGTTTTTTTTGGATAAATCGGTCATGAATAAACACGCCTAATAAAAATACTAAAATTACAATCAATACTGTCATACTACTTTATACGTTTTTTTAACAAAAAAGTTGCAGGTTTTAACCTACAACTCTATTGTTATTTATAAGAGATTTTATTCTTTTTATAGACTCTTCTTTGCCCAATATTTCCATTGTGAGTGGTAATCCAGACCCATGTGCCCCTCCAGTGATAGCCATTCTCAAATCTGCAAGCACCTTTCCTGGCTTATGTCCCAATGTTTCACAAAGAGCATCTAAGTCAGCTTTAATAAAATCTTCAGTCCAGTCCTTTTCTGTTAAATCACCCTTTAGCATTGCATCCATTACTGCCAAAAACTCATAAGGGTTTTTCAAAGCCACATCATCAGCCAATACAATAGGCTCAAAGAAATATCTTACATTATCATAAAGGTCTTTTGCAAATTCTGCACGTTCTTTAGCAATATCAACAATTTTTTCAATATTTCCTTCACTATAATCAAATGAGATTTTAGGCACATTTGGAAGTATATGCTCAATGAATAAATTTTCAGACTTTCTACTTCTCATATAATGAGAATTAAAAGATTTAGCCTTTTCAATATTAAACATTGCAGATGAATTATTAACTTTTTCCAAAGAAAACAAATTAACCAATTCATCCATAGAGAAAAACTCTTGTTCTCCGCCTGGATTCCATCCAATAAGCGCCAAAAAATTAAGTAATGGATGTGGGTCAAACCCAAACTCTTTCAATCCATCAATATGTGCTGTACTTCCATTACTTGTGTAATCAAGACTCAAAGGAAATATTGGAAAATTATAAACATCTACATTTCTTTTGCTTAACTTCTTTCCATCTGGGCCATTCACCAAAGGCAGGTGACAAAATTCAGGTTTATCCCAACCAAGTGCATCATATAACAAAACATGCAATGGAGCGCTTGGCAACCACTCTACAGCTCTAATTACATGGCTAATTTCCATCAAATGGTCATCAACCACATTTGCCAAATGATAACTAGGATATCCATCGCTTTTAAATAAAACTTTATCATCAAGTTTATCTGTATTAAAAACAACCATACCACGAACACTATCATTAAAAGAAATTTCAACATCTTTTGGCATCTTAAATCTTATAACGTAAGGGTCGCCAGCATCAAGCTTTACTTTAACATCATCTGCTGACATACTAACTGAATTCTTAAGCGTTCTTCTTGAGAAACTATTATATGAGAACATTCTTTTGGTTCCTTCGAAAGCTTTTCTTAATTTATCTAACTCATCATTTGAATCAAATGCATAGTAAGCATGCCCAGACTCAACTAAAGCTAAGGCGTAGTTTTTATATAAATGTAATCTTTCTGATTGTTTGTATGGTCCATAATTTCCACCAATGCCAGGCCCTTCGTCAGGGGTTATCCCCAACCAACTAAGAGAATCAATGATATATTTTTCTGCTTCTGGCACAAAGCGAGTCATATCAGTATCTTCAATACGCAATATAAAATCACCTCCATGCTTCTTTGCAAAAAGATAATTGTATAGGGCGGTTCTAATACCTCCCAAGTGTAAAAATCCAGTTGGACTTGGCGCAAAACGCACTCTAACTTTTTTGTTCATAGTCATTTATACGCAAAGGTACATAAAAAGTTTCAAATAAAAAACCCAGATTTTTTAGGTCTGGGTTTTAATTTTATTCATCTATGTTTTTATTTTTTAATTCCCCAATATGTTCCTATTGTTCCACCTATAAGAAAAGCAACTATAGGTTGCCACGCTCCAGTGAACATAGAATTTAAACCTATTGACATTGATATTAACCATGAAACTGAAACTCCGTTTCCAGTTAATATTGCACCTAACATTTTTCTCTCAGAAGTATATATCACGTTTAATGTTCTTAGATACAAAAATATTATTTGAGTAAAAAAAACAACAATCGCTGCATACCACGGATTTGATAAAAATTCTTTAAACATTAAAACCAATTTTTGCTATATAAATCAAATTTAAATCCAACCCCAATCAACATTCTCTTTGATACCTCTCTTTGTATTTTTTTTCTAAGAAAATAACCAAATGCAATTTTATACCACAGCGGAACTTTAACCATAAAATGAAATTCATGGCCAGACACCTCATCAATTTTTACATATTCGATGTGGTGAGCAAGATTTTCTATAAATCTTATTATCTGTCCTGATGTTTCTAATTTATATGGCATTGTATTATTCTTTTGGTCTTTCATACCCTAAATAATCTGCTGTATTTTCCAGTATCTTACATAGTTGGTCAGACATTTCAAAACGCTTTTTATTCTTCTGAATAGATACAAAAATGTTGCCATTTTTATTTCTTTCTCCTGCAGCCTTCCAATCTGCAAACAATTCTATGATATCATAAAGATTCATACCATCAATTCCATTCTTATAAAACTCTGGGTGATGAGAGTTATTTGCATAATGATGGTCTAAAGCTGGTTTTAAATCAGCCAAAGATTGCTTATACTCTGGACTATCATAAACCAAATGCTTTAACAGCGGAGTATATGTGTCAAACAATTCTTTTTCAGGAGCTTCAAGTTTTGAGCTATCATGTACCTGTCCACGCTTGATTAACTCCATCGCAGAATCACCAAGTAATTGATTTATTCTTTTTATGTGTCGGAGTGTATCTGCCGAACTATCATATTCGAATCCTACATTTTGTTCTTCCATATTTTTATTTATTAAATGGGAATATTTTTTTCCAAAAAGGAATCTTCTTTGATTTAATTACTTCGGCTGGTTTGTTTTCCAACCAATTCATAAACTCATCATAAGACCCCTGAGGAACAACAATGCCATCACAACCCCATCTGTTTTTTAATATAATTGTTCTACCTTTTTTCTTAAGATTTAAAATAACAATACCAGCAGTCAAAGCTTGTTTGTATGATTTTGATTTTAAATCAGTATGTGAGATATATTCCTTTTGTTCAGCTCCATGCTGAATATCTGTCTCATCTAAAATGAGTATTGTTCCGTTTGTTTCCATTATTATTTTTTATTTACTTCTATTGTTACTTTATCCCAAAATCTAAATTCTCCAGCTCTAATACCTTCAATCCATTTTTGTAAATCCACATTATTAATTTTAATATCTACTTTATGTTTTTTTGAAAACAAATGACAAAGTGTATGAAAATCTTCAGCACATTTCTTTTCCATCATCCTCCATTCTTCATTCAGTTCTTTAATTTGGTTTTCATCCAATTCTTTATCTTTAAATTTTTCTGGGTTTAATAATCTTTCTATTGAAAGAGTTGGCTTAGGAGCTGAATATGGCTTTAATTTATATACACTAATCGAAGCTTTATTTCCTCCATAAGCATTGGTTCCGTTTTTGGCCTCTACCAACTCATCGTAGGCATCTAATACTTGTTCAATAGAAATATTCATTTTAATACGTAGATAATTTTCCAGTTATTTTGTCAATTTTTTCAGCATAATCAGGACCAAGTGCCAGACATGTAATGGTAGGCTCTGCAAATTCAGTACGACCAGCATCAGTAATCAATTCGACAAATATACCATCTATTTGATCTTGTTTAAATATTTCTAAAAGAGCATCCTTCCCATCAACTTTCAAAGTTATTTTTGTCTGTCCTGTTGTATACCAATTAAATTGAGCATCGGTCATTTCAAAAGAAATTTTTTTTCCTCTAACATTTTTCCACACAAAACCAAGTGCAGAATGTGCTCCCTGGGCAATAACCTTTCCAGTGTGAATTTTTTCACCCTTTTTATTTTTAAGGTCTTTTCGCATTACAATGACCATTTTAGTTTCTTTTTTATCGCTCATAATTTTACAAATGTACTACTTTTCTTTTAATATTTTAATATCTTTTTTGAATTCTACAAATTCCTTCCTTCTAAAGTTTAATTGTCTAATAACATCTGATAGCAATACATAAGTCTTCTGAACTGGCTGCTCTAGCGTTCCAGTGTAAATACTTACATAAGGAAGTGACTTTAAATCTCGGATTGCCCCATCTACTCTTAAATATTCTTCCTCAAAGTGATTTAGAACCCTAGAATGAACTTCTTTAAATTCAATAAATTCCAGATGATTTCTAGTAAACTGAAGTCTTACCATATCACCAATACCAAAAAACCAAATAGCATGAACACCATACATTTGCTTTAATGAATCTAATACTTCTTGTTGTTCTTCTCTGTTCATTTTTATTTAACTACAATAAATTCATGACACTCAATAATACTTGGTATATCCATTCTTCTTGAATATCTTTCAATCACTTCTTGCTTAACTTGTTTTTCTTCTTCTCTCTTTCTGTTTTGGGCAATAGCCTGTTCAACAGAACAATCAACATAAACAATTCTAACCTTTGCTTTATAATCTGTTGCAAGGTCTGAAATTGTTTTTCTTTGAAGGTCTGTCATATTTGTTCCATTCCATAGAACATCCTGCTTCTTTCTTAAATTAACTTTAAGCTCTTCTTTCGCCTCCTGATAAACAAAACCTTGGGCATTTTTATCATCCCACTTTATTTTATGTTTCTTTCTGATTGTGTCAAGCTCTATAATTGGTCCGCTATAATTCTTTTCAATCCAAGTATTTTTTCCACTACCAGGAAGTCCGCACATAATTGTAACCCAACCACCTTCTGGCTCCCATATTTCTTTTCCTGGATAATCTCCATTTTTAAAATAATGTAATCTAGCCCAATCACTTGTAAATTGATAAGGATTGTTGAGACAATTTAAATTTTCAGCTCTTTCTTTGAATAACTCCATCTTAAAAAGGCACCCGTCCAAATCACCACAAATTCTTCCACGAAAATCACATTGAGCAAAATTTATAAGCTCATTAATGCTACATGCCATTGAAGCTTTTATAACAGACATATCTGGGTCTTCTTTATCTTCGTTCCAAATTGGAAGACCATGATAGCGAATTAATTTTGCTATCTGTTCTCTTTGCTCGTAATCAAATCTATTCCACATAAGGTCACGAAACATTGGCTCTCCAATTTTGGCATGCTTAGGGCTTATCCAATCTTTTATCTCTTCGTCAAAGTATGTTGTTGTCGGTTTTGCTATATCATGGAATATTCCAGTATAAATCAAACGTTCTTGGGCTTCTGTAGAAAATTGTTCTTTTATCTTCTCAACTTCATCAACAACCATATTGGTGTGTGTGTAAACATCACCCTCAGCATGGTGAATAGGACTCTGCTTCGTAGCCTTCATCTGCTCGAAAATATCCAGCACATCATGGCTGAATTTATCATATGTTTCTATTTGTTTCAATCGTTGTATATTATATTTTTTGGGTCAGCGTGCCAAAACGAAACTGCTACATCCTTTGGTTTGAACTTTATTTTATAGTTCCAGGGTTTGCTTTTAAAGTCCCATTCAATCATATCAAATTCAGTATATCCTTGAATGTTTTTTATTTTATTCAAATCAATTTTTGAATTTATTATATTCATAAACTTTTCTTCAGCTTCTTGGCTTTCTTTATATTTATTTTGATAAAACCACATAACCTGCTCGCATGCAGAATCCGAATAATCACTAATACCCATTTCAGCTTCAGTTAAAAGAGCTCGTAGATATTTTTCATGATTTTCCATCATTTCCTCATAATGACAAAAAGCCAGCTCGTCTTCCTTCATTATTTGTTCTAGATTATCATATAGAGTCTTACTTTCTATTTTCTTGTAATGAATACCCATATCTTCCAAAGACTCGGCAACTAGTTCATTAAACCTTCCAAACGAACCTTGCATTATAACCGAAAATGGCACCCACTTAACTACATGTGGCTCATTGTGATTTATCTCACCAGAATATTTGGCCAAATAAGTATATCCCATATAACCATTCTTATGCATTGCAAAAATTAAATCAAGGTCATATATATCTAATCCAGTTTCTTCTTTTACCTCACGTAGTGCTGCTGCCACTATATTCGCATCTTCTGGGTCCATCTTACCTCCAGGCAAACCAAAATCATTATGGTCAGTCTTTCTGCTAACACCCAAAACCAATCCTTCTTCGTTAATCAAAACTACTTGAGCTGATACTTTCATATTATTAATATTTATTAGTCATCCAATCAAAATCCTCTTGCGAGATATATTGCATAGGAGAACCGTATTGTAAATCAAAATGTTGTTTAAATTGTTTTTTATTCCATACACATGGTATAGGATAAATTTTATCTCCTTCTTCATCTATTGATATTTCTATACACAAAAACAAATCGTCATGAAATTTTGTGATTATACAGTCACTCACATCAGTGTCGTTGCCACACAATATCTTACGATTGCTATCTGAATTTGTAAATCTTCTTACCATTTTTTTATTTTATCAATCCAAACAAGACAAAAAATTTGTATTCTTTGCCAATGTTTAATCCACCATCTATTTCGCATTCTCCATCTTACTTGTTCCATTGTTGATGGGTCGTATTTTGGCTGATAAACCTTTATGAACAATTCTTTATTGGTTATTTCTTTTGAAATAAAAGATACAAACTCCTGTCCACCAGTTTTAAGAATAGCTTCAACAGAAATAATTTCATAAATTTTATCTTCAACTCTTAAGGTATCGCCCTTTGCAAAACGATGACATTCTTTGTCATAATTCAAATCCGTAACAAGAGCTTTTCCTCGGCCAGTTATATTAAAAGAATTTACTATTTTTATATTCTTTAAATGCATTTTATTTTTTTAAAGTTCCATCAAGATTAATATGTTTAAATTCATATTCATCTATGAATTTATATTCTAATTGTCCGTAACCTTCGTAATCACAATCTTTGTTTGTGTCCCACCTTACAACAATCTTGTCAAATTTTACAGTAGAAGGAGCTAGCATTACCAAGCCATACTCACCAGAATATTTTACTATTTTACCAATATCTTTCGCACGTTCAATATCATAAACTTCCGTAAACTGTAATGCTTCTTTGCTTATTGTTTCCTTCTTTTTCGTATTCATAAACTCATATGAATGCCAATTAAACTTTGTATAATCCATCAATTCTGCTGCTCTCCAATTCTTTGTCCAGTGTTCATCCGTTTTTACGTGTTTTCCACGAACAAGTTTCATTAAATTATTAAATTCATTCTCTGCAACAGGAAGAATACCTCCATTTGTTTCAAAACCATCAGCATTTCTAATCACAAAACCCTCAGAACATGGTTTATTGGTCACTGGGTCGAATCCGCCAAGAAGTCCAGATGTTTCTACACTTTCCTCCCAGGTCATCTTTAAATTGGCTTTAAGCCAATCTGAGAGCAATTTATTTTCATCAACATCTGGTTTATAGAAAGTATTTAATGGAACGGTAATATTTATTTCTGGAACAGTTGGAAAATCAAACAGGGCAGCATAGAATTTTACTTCTTCCCAACTAAGCCATCTTCCAAGTTCTCTTACTCCAAATAAATAATAATATGACTCCAATTTAGAATATTCAATTGAATGTGTTCCATACATTCCTTCTCCAAAAAGCTCTAGATTACCAAGGTCATTCTTGAGAAGGTCCCACCTTTCTCTTAGTGGCTTTGTCCATGGGCTTACAGTCGGAGCAGTATGACTTCTGGCAAACAGTCCATATTTTGTAAAGGCATTATTTTCTCCATCCAACTTCTCAGTCAATACAAGACCATTTGGCATTTCAGAAAAAGCTTTTATGTAACCATTGGGCATGAATCGGTCATCACTTGTAGTTCCAAGTGAAATTTGAGCATGTAAACTCCTACAATATTTTTGACTCTCATTCATAATTTTTATTCTACCCACATTCCAGAAAAATCCTCTTGGGTTAAATAAGTTGTATGGCCATCTATTTCTATTTCAACAAAATGTTTATATTTCTTATGGCTTCCTCTCATAAACCTCGGTTCAAATTTTATAAATTTAAACTTAGTTCCTATAGAAAGAGTATATTCAATAGGGATATTTCCTTCTATTTTTTTATCTAATCTAACTTTATATGCAGAAATCATTTTATTAAATTTTTCATTTTCTACATTTATTGCATTGTCGCAAATGTCTTGATAATACTTAATAGGTTCTACCAATTCATCTTTTGTTATAATGTTTGGAAATTCCTTTTTTTCATATCTTACACTATAATCACGAGGTTCAGGATATGGTATTGAAAAATGGTCATTCTTAGAATTATTCACAAAATCAGTAAATATACAATAAGTAATTTCTTTTGGAACATTTCCAAGAATCCATTCCGATTCCTTATCATCGTATGATATGACTAGTTTTGATTTTTTCTCATCATCAGAATCAACAACAACAAAACATTCACGCAAAGCCATTCTTTCTTTATTTGTATTCCAACCACCACTATATCCATGAGTTTCAACACTTGGACCATGAACCAAATTCATTGTAAATTTAAATTTCCCACTCTTATCAATTTTACCATCTAAGCTTTCATGATAAATTCCTTTAAACGGATGAGTAATTTTATTATCATAACTCCAAGTTAAATTAAATGGATATAACAAGAAAGTAAATTCTTTCGCTATTGTATAAGTTTGTTTTGGTTCTGGGGTTAGAAATTGTTTCATAATTCGTTTAATTTTTGAGCTTTTCTTATATAACCACTCTTTTCAAATGGTGCTATAAATATAATTTCATAATTTGCCCTACCTGCTCCACAAGGCTGAACACGGAAGTGACCCCTAACCCCAAAAGCTTCTGTTCTTATTGTTGTAACATTCCACTTAGACGTAACGATTGTAATAGGAAATCTAAAATCATTTGAGACTTTTCCTGTCTTTCTAGTTCCGTGTACTCTTCCTGGAGGAATTATTTCTTCTGTATTTTCAGTTAAATAAAAGAAACATAAAAACTTATAAATATGCTCTTCCAGACCTATTACGTCAGGATGATTAAAATGGTCGCACAGTTTCATGGTATCTTTTTCAATATAGAACATCACAGTATGCATTCCTCCATGATTATCATCGCCTTTTTTGAATTTAAACTTTATATGACAAAACCAAATAGTATCCTCGCTTATAACCATTCTCAAAAGAGAGCCATCTTGAAAAATGAATGTAATTTTCTGAGCAGATAAATGTTTAAATACATCCCAATTATAGTGGTCATCTTTTTTATTTATCTTCAGCATGTCAAGGTTGTCCACAACAGAATTGCTGACAACATATGATTTATTATCCTTGTCATATAGACAATGATAAAGACCCATAACTTCTTTTGGAACTTCTTTATTGCCCGTTTTTTCAAAATCAGAATGAAGATTAGGAAAAGAGTCTTCCATCATCTCCATCCAAAGATTGCTGTCAGTTAAAAAACGATATGCTATGTGATTTCTAATTACCATTTTTATTCATTAATTTTAATTTCACTTATAGAGCTAAATGTTTTTGTAGCTCCGTTTTCAAAATATACAGTATAAGTTGTCCAATCTTCAGTTTCTGGCCACCAATCATTTGCTGCATTAGATTCTCCTATATCTCTGGAATGATGTTCTTCTTTTACTTCTTTTATAGTAAGCTCAACTTCCACTTTCATGTCTGTCATTACAGACATCTTTTTTCCTTTTAATAAGTCAAGTAGATTCATAAATATTTTGTGCATTAAAGTGAATAATATTATTATCCAAAGATACATAATTTTCTTTTACCTTAGTACACATTTCTTTTGAATCTAAACAAATTGCGTTTTTTATAGAATCAGCAAATAATTTGTTTGAATCGTCTATATCTGCACTTGTTCTAAAATTTACACAATATAAATAAGCCTCCTCAATTTCTGATATTATCATTCCAGTATAAAACCCTTTCAAGTCATATTTCTTCACAAAGACATCAGCATTGCACCAAATATAAACCGACCCTGGCTTACCCTTAAGTAAATAAACAAGCCCAGAATCAATTATTAAACGTTTATGGCCTATTAAACCATGTTCTGTACCATGACCAAGCATAACAATCCTATCATGACTTTTAATGGCATTTTTTAGAGCTTTATTTGATGGGTTGTCGTTAATTATAGTCCAGTCAGTATCAGCATAAATCCCTTTAAGGAAATTTGTCGTATAATCTGTTGGATGTATAACCAATGTTTTCATTTATATTATTTTTTTAAATTTTCATAATCATCTTTATTTATAAAAAGTCTTGGAACATCATGAGCTAAAGTAA
>Ga0315274_10005063_pt1 | contig 19332 bp, 15 predicted proteins | sample YL17G02_20_MG_FD_203700 | JGI IMG/M metagenome (GOLD analysis project Ga0315274, IMG submission 203700) | Sediment microbial communities from Yellowstone Lake, YNP, Wyoming, USA - YL17G02_20 | ecosystem: Environmental > Aquatic > Freshwater > Lake > Sediment | place: USA: Wyoming | collected... | reverse complement strand
GAACACACCGATGCGTCCACTGTCCAATAAAGGCGAAGCTGATAGTTGGCGCCGGCGGCCACGTCGGCCGGAAGACGCAGCGGCACGGCGTTGGTCCCCGCTTGACACGGAACCGCCGTCAGGAATCGCTCGAAGGCGTGATTTCGCCAGAGGTCCACGCACAATTGGCCCATCGTCGGCGGCCGGGCGCACGCGAACGTGAAATTGCGCTCGACGCCGGCCTGCCAGACCGTCCCCGTCGTCGGCCAGGTGATCGTGAATGTCGGTACAGGAAGGGATACCCTGAACTCGTTGCTGAAGGAATTGACGGCTCGGTTCACCGTCCAGAACATTCGAATCCGATAGCCCGACCCGCCCGGCACTGTTGCTGGCAATCGCACGGGAACCGTATTGGGGCCGTTTTGACAAGGAACTCGCCCCAGGGAAGTCACGGACGTTCGGCCCTTCCAGACCTCGACATCCGCCTGCGATGGGCCGGGCAAATACTGGCACGCAAAAGCCAAATACCCTATTGTTCCGGTTTGCCAGACGGTTCCCGTCGTCGGCCAGCCAATGTCGAACAACACAGAGAGGAGAACCTCATCGGCGCCAATGTCGAAATCCGATCCGTCACCGCGCGGTAGCGAAGTGAAATCGCAAGGTCTTGGGTCGCCCTCGAAATCCAGATTGAGCGTTACGGTCCCGCCGGCATCAATGCAGGGAGAGCTGAGAAGCAAATGGAAATCGCGGTTTGCCGGGTTGGCCAGCTGCGGATCGAGCGCGATATTGCCTTCGCCACCCTCCGTCCAGTCCTGGATGCAGCAGTAGGTCGCCGTCGGCGCGAAGATCATTTGGGCACCCGCGGGAGCGGTGTTGCCCCAGACAATGCAATTCCGAATCGGGCCGAAGCAACTGGCTAATCCGCCGCCCGAGTAGGCAGCCCTGTTGCCGTAGATCGTATTGTTCTCAATGCGGGCCCGACAGCTGCCCATCCCGCCGCCCTCCCCACCCCAAGCGTCGTTGGCATTGCCCCAGATCATGTTGTTCGTGATGGTTCCGTCGCAGTCGTACAGGCCACCGCCCTCGTTCGGCGCAGCCGTCAGCTGGTTTCGGACAGAATTGCCGTAGATCAGGTTGTTGCGGATGAGCCCCCCGCAGCATGCCACACCCCCGCCGTAAGCCCTCAACCTCCCCATGACCGAATTGCTCGTGATGGTATTGTATTCGATTGTACCGCCGCACTGGTACAGACCGCCGCCTAAGATTGCGTCCGACGAGGTACAGGAGTTGTCCATGATTGTATTGCCGCGGATGGTGCCCTGACACTGGTAAAGACCGCCACCGCCGTTGATAAAGCCGCTCCCGACAACCGCGTTGCCTCGGATCGTGTTGTGCTCGATCGTCGCGTTGGTGCCGTGGCCTGCAATACCCCCGCCGTTGTCGGCGCGGCCATTGGTGATCGTGAAGCCGGCCAGAATGCACGACGAATTCTCGCTTCCGGCGAAAGTCACGACGGGGCCGGTTTGATTCCCATTGATGATCGTGGCGGCGACCACCGCCGCGCTGGTCGGATCGGTCGAGCGCAGGAGGATGTTCTTGCCCGAGAAGTTGATGTTCTCAACGTAGGTCGCCGGAGAGACGATAATCTCGTCGCCGTGCGTGGCCGCATTGATCGCCCCCTGAATTGTCGAGTAGTCGGCCGGAACGCGAATCGTTCCGGCGGCGAGACAGGGAAGAGCGGAGAGCAACAGAAGCGCGGCCCCGATTTGGGTTCGCTTCCGGGCGAACAGGGCGCTGCAAAACAGCGCGACGGTTTTCGATCGCACGAGGCTCATTTGTCACCCCCCAGGTCTTGCGCCGTGAGATGTGAGTCTTCCTCCCTGACAGTCCGCGCGATGGCCGGTCGCAGTTTCGTTTGTCATCACCGGCAACCCTTCGGCGCAAGTCGGAATCCGAGTTCGGTACCCAAGGGCGTCCCTGCCCGGTTGAGTCGTCCTTTCATGGCTGATAACTCTTTTATAGCGGAGGCGTCAGACTGTCAACCGGTTTTCAACGAGAAATGGGCCTGGTTTCTGCTTGACGGCGGCGAACCGACCGTGCAGCGTCCATTGCGTTTTGGTTATGTGTAGTTCTTTCGCTTCTTTGAAAACCGTGGTCAAAGGCCGTGAAGAGGAGTAGTAGGAGATGCCGGCCCCTCGCAGAGAGCCGTCGGGTGGTGCGAGACGGCAGGGGCGGTCTCCGAACTCGCCTCGGAGCCGCGAGGGCGAAAGCGCAAAGTGGGGCAGGTTGTCAACCTGCCGACGTTCATCGCGCCGTGTAGCCCCCGCCGGGTGGTGCCGTGATTCAGCCGCAACGAAGGGCATCGAGCGCGTACCGAGATGCCAAACCAGGGTGGTACCACGGGAAAGCCGCTTTCTCGTCCCCGGATGGATCGCAAGATCGCCGGGGACGTTTTGTTTTGAAGGATGTAAGGATGAAGGCGGAAGGATGAACGAAGAACAACAGGCGTGAGAGAAGGGGCAACCATCTTCATATACAACATTCAGGCGGGGCGACCATGAACACGCCAATCAGGCCGTGCAACCGGCTCCTTTCGATCAAGCCCGCAAAGGGGGTGGTGGGGGCGTTGTTGTGCCTCCGCACACTTGCCCTCGCCGGCCTTTTTGAGGCATGGGCATCCCGCCCATGATCGCCCACGGGCCAGATGCCCGTGCCACCCGGAAGCACCACGAACAGCAGTACGAATCCAGCAGGCAGAAGGCCTGTTTGACAAAGAAAAGAGGAATAAACCATGACTCCTGCAAAAGAAAAAGAATCGGCGAAATCCGGCGAACACAAAGCCAAGCCGGAGCGTGTTTTGATTTTCGACACCACGTTGCGCGACGGCGAGCAATCGCCGGGCTTTACGATGCACCAAAACGAAAAAATCAAGGTCGCCCACCAACTGGCGCGCCTCGGCGTGGACATCATCGAGGCGGGATTTGCCATTGCCTCGCCGGGCGATTTCGAGTCGGTCGCGGCGGTCGCCGAAGAGGTCAAAGGCCCCGTTATTTGCTCGCTCGCCCGGACCATGGACAAAGACATTGACGCGGCGGGCCGCGCACTGGCCAAGGCCCAGCGCAAGCGCATTCACACGTTCATCGCCACCAGCGACATTCACGTCGAGCGCAAGCTTCGCATGTCGCGCGACGAGGTCATCGCCCGCGCCGTCGAGGCGGTCAGGATGGCCAGGACCTTCACCGGCGACGTCGAGTTCTCGTGCGAGGACGCCGGCCGAACCGACTGGGACTATATGTGCGCCGTCATCGAGGCGACGATCGCGGCGGGGGCCACAACGATCAACATTCCCGACACCGTCGGCTATTGCACGCCCTCGCAGTTTGGCGACTGCATCCGCTACATTCGCGAAAAAGTTCCCAACATCGCCCGGGCCGTCCTCTCGGTCCATTGCCACAACGACCTCGGACTGGCCGTGGCCAACTCGCTGGCCGGGGTCATGGCCGGCGCGCGCCAGGTCGAATGCACCATCAACGGCATCGGCGAGCGCGCCGGCAACGCGTCGCTCGAAGAGATCGTGATGAACCTGAAGGTGCGCCAGGATTTTTACAGGTGCGACACCGGCATCAACACGCGCGAAATCTACCGCGCCAGCCGCCTGGTCAACCAGGTCACCGGCTCGCGCGTTCAGGCCAACAAGGCCATCGTCGGCGCCAATGCGTTTGCCCACGAGGCGGGCATTCATCAGGACGGCGTCTTGAAGGAGCGCACAACCTACGAGATCATGACCGCCGAATCGGTCGGCTGGACGGGCGAGAACATCGTTCTGGGAAAACACTCGGGCCGCCATGCGTTCCGCAAGCGGCTGGAGGCGATGGGCTACACGCACCTCACGCCCGAAATGCTCGAACACGCCTTCGATCGCTTCATCGCGTTGTGCGACAAGAAGAAAACCGTCTATGACGAGGACCTGACGGCAATCCTCGAAGACGAGATCATCGCCGTGCCGCAGAAATACCAGCTCGACTATCTCAGCATTTCGAGCGGGACGGCGACGGTTCCCACAGCCACGGTTCGCATGAAGATTGACGGCGAAACGAGGCAGGACGCCGGCTGCGGCGACGGCCCGGTGGACGCCGCCTACGCCGCCATTGGCCGGATCACGGGCATCGAGGCGGTCGTCGCCGACTATTCGCTGGAGGCGGTGACCAGCGGAGGCGACGCCGTCGGGCGCGTGCGCGTGTCGGTCAAGAGCGGCGACCACACGGCGTCGGGCATGGGGGCCGACACCGATATCATCGTCGCGAGCGCCAAGGCGTTCATCAATGCGCTGAACAAGATCGCGGCGGCGCGCCCGCTCGGCAGCGAGGCCAAACCGGGCAAGCCACGTCAGGCAAAGCTGTGACAAATGCGGAGTGCGGAATGCGGAATGCGGAATATCCCGAATGCGGAATGTGGAATGCGGAATGCGGAATCGAGAACCTGAGTAGGGCAAAACGCACTTGGGGGACCGAACCGGCCAACGTCTCTGATTCGTCTCTTGTCCCTTCTGTCCCTTTCGTCGCTTTGGTCCCTTTCTTGTGGTGGCGTGCGCCCGCGCCGAACTGATAGGCGCAAATGGCTCTGTGATCTGCAATTTCGCCCAAAGACGCGGAGGGGACCTTCGTGCCGATCTCGCGTCAAAATCAACAGATGCTTCTTGGTCTGGCGCTGATCCTCGCCGTGGGTCTGGTGGTCAGCCGCCTGCTGGAAAATGGCGTGGACACGGTTGGCGAGAAAGGGCGCGTTCTGGCGCTGGCCGATCTTTTCGCCCAATGCACAACGCGCGAGCAATACCTGGCTCTGCTCGACAAGCATTTCCCACCTGCGGCGCCGTTGGGGCAACTGAAAAGCGCGGCGGCCGACGAAGCCACCACGCACCCCGCGCACCTGGAACGCTTGGCCGACGGCCGGCTCAAAGTCGTGGTTCCCGTGCAGCAGACGCAAGACGTGCTCGCTGGTTCGCGCCGGCTCTATCTGCCCGCGGCCCTGGTGGACAACAACGGTTGTGGCCGCCGCCTCGTGGATATTCGCGTCAATTCCCGCCAGAGCGACCTGGTGTTCGAATACTACTTCGCAGGGGCGCCCGAAGACGACAGCCGTCGCCTTCGGGAATTCCGATTCTTCATGGGGCGAATGCTCTGGCAGATTCTGCCGTCCGCCGGTCCGACGAACTGAATCCGAAGGGCCGCGTAACCGAGAGCGATTCGGGGTCGTTGCGCGAAAAAAAGGGTGACAGGGCAACGCGCGGAGAATAGGAATTGGTTCCAGCAAACCTGGGGGAACGAGGTTCGCGCCGTGGGAAAGAACGTCTTGCTCGCCGACGACGATGAAACCGTCCGCACCCTCCTGCGAATCGTCCTCGAGAAGAACGGGCTGACCGTGACCACCGCCGAGGACGGCCGCGAGGCGCTGGACCTGATCCGCCGGCAGCGGCCCGACCTGATTCTTCTCGATCTCAAGATGCCGCGCCTCAACGGCTATCAGCTGTTCACCGAGCTGAAGTCGGACGAAGCGCTCAAGAGCATTCCGATCATCGTCATCACCGGCCTGACGCGCGAGTCGGAGCGCGAGGACGAAGAATGGGCGCGGCGCATGGGCGCCGAGGGGTTTCTCACCAAGCCGTTTACGCCCGACGAACTGGGCCGGAGCGTGCAGGAGATCATCGGCAGGTTGATGTGAGAGGGAACGAGGAAGGATGAAGGATGAGGGATGAAGGCGGAAGGCGGAAGGAAAAGACGGGAGAGAACGGGTTGCTTCAGTCAAGAAGTAGGACAGGTTGGTAACCTGTCAAAGACCTTCGGGCCGGCCGAGTGCAGCGATTCTGACAGGTTGCCAACCTGTCCTACATCACTTTTGCGAGAGAGTCCATACAGGGGAAAACCATGAAACGACTGAAAAGGATCCGGGCGAGGTGGTGGGCGTGGATTGCGGCGTGGGGGATGTTGGGCGCTGTTTTGGCGTTCGAATGCGGGTGCATGCGGAAGACGTTTGGGCGTTATCAGTCCTGGGGTAGGAATCTCCAAAGCGACTTGTTCTATCCAACGGATGAGTTAGCATCGCCCGAATCGGCGGGGGGGCGTGTTCGCGCGGCGGGCGTTGCGGCTCTGGGCCGCCGCATGGCCGAGACCGCGCCGTCGCCGCCCGCCGAGCCAGCGCCACCACCTCCGCCTGCTCCCGCCATGACGCCCGGCGGCGGCGAAAGGGAAACGCAGCCGCCTCCAATTGTAGACACATCGAGCAAGAAGCGCCTGGTCATCTATACGGCGCAGTTCTCGATCCTTGTCGCCAGTGTCGAGGACTCGATGAAAACGCTCATCGAAAAAATCAAGCAGTGGGACGGCTATGTCCAGACGAGCGATCTCAAGCGCGTGACGTTTCGCGTTCCGGCGGCCGGTTTCGACCGCGCCGTCCAGGAAATCTCGCAAATGGGCGTCGTTACGAACAAGCAGATTCAGGCCGAAGACGTCACGCGCCGCTACACCGACCTCGAGCTGCGCCTCCAGGTCGCCGAAACGTCGCTCAAGCGCCTGATGGCGCTTCTCGAAAAAGCCCAGAAGACCGAAGACCTTCTCAAGATCGAAAACGAGATTCGCCGCCTCACCGAAGAAATCGAGCGGATGAAGGGCGAACTTCGCACGCTCGCCGACCAGATCGCCTATTCGACCATCACGGTGGAGTTCACGGCCAAGGCGGGCGAAGTCAAGCAGCCGCGCCCCCGCCGCCAGCTGAGCTATTTCAACTGGATCAACCAGATAGGAGCCGAAAATGTTGCACGCTACTTCTGATGCTTTGCGCACGCGACCCGCGCTGTCGCGATTTGTTGCCTGTCTCGGCGGGCTGGCCCTCCTTTGCGGCGGCTGCGCGACGTTTCGCATCCCGACGCCCGAGAACTTCGCCAAACGCGCCTCGACGCGAACGTCGTTCAGCGCCCTGACCGCCGAAGAGGAGAAACTCCTCGTTCGCCACTTCACGGTGCTCGAAAAGCAAGACGTCAAGTTCTGGACCGAGGCCGTCCGCAACAATCTCATCCAGGAGCGCGGCTACACGCTGGTCGAAGAGGGCGAGTTCAAGACCGACGCGGGCGCCGTCGGCCATCGGTTTCTGTTCGAGGTCTCGATGAGCGACGTTCCCTATCGCTATTTGTTGGTCGTTTTCGAGACGCGCGGTTGGTTGCGTCAGCACATTTACGCGGCGGAATTCCTCTGCGAGAAGAAGAACTTCGAGAAGCACGCGCCGGCGGTCGAGAAAGCGCTCAAGCAGTTTGTCCCGTAGCGCGCCAGCCAAGCGGCACAAGAGCCCGTCTCGATCGGACGGCGCCCGATCGGAGAAAGAGGCTTTTCAATCGTATCGCCGCCATCGCCAGAGGGCGGATGCCGGGTTCTCCGAACCGCTGCCGGCGCCGAATTGCGCGAAGGAAGCGCGGGTTCCCCCCCCGATGGTGTGGAAATCGCCCCCGACGCAGACCGTCGAGCCGGACACCGATAGGGCATTAACGGCCCCCCCGTCCGCTTTAGGGTCCCAGGCGGTGGCGGCGCCGGTGGCGCCATCGAGCGCGGCGACCCAATGGCGCGTTTGCCCGCCGATCTGCCAGAAACTGCCTCCCGCATAAACCGTCGTGCCGGAAGTGGCCAACGCATTCACCGGACCGCCCGCGTTGGGATTCCAGGCGGTAGCATTGTTCGTGTTGATGTTCGCGTCCAGCGCAGCGATCCGGTTGCGCGTCTGCCCGCCGATGTTCGTGAATACGCCTCCGGCGTAAACCGTCGAACCCGAGACCGCCAGGGCAAAAACCCAACTGCCTGCGTTGGGATTCCAGGCGGTGGCGTTGTTGGTAGTGATGTTGGTGTCCAAAGCGGCGATGTTTTTGCGCGTCTGTCCGCCGATATTCATGAACGAGCCCCCGACGTAAACCGTAGAACCCGAAATCGCCAGGGCTTCGACCCTCTCGCTTGCGTTGGGATTCCAAGCCGTGGCGGCGCCCGTGGCGGCGTCCAGGGCGGCGATGTTGTTGCGCGCCTGCCCGCCAATGTTCCTGAACAGCCCCCCGGCGTAAACCGTCGCGCCCGAGACCGCCAAGGCAAAAACCTCGCCGTCGGCATTGGGATTCCAGGCCGTGGCGGCGCCGGTCGCGGCGTCCAACGCGGCAATGTTCTTGCGCGTCTGCCCGCCGATGCCGGAGATCATCCCTCCGGCGTAAACCGTCGAACCCGAGACGGCCAAGGCTTCTATTCGACCGCCGCAATTGGGATCCCAGGCCGTCGGGGCGCCGGTCGCGGCGTCCAGCGCGGCAATCTTGTTGCGCGTCTGCCCGCCGATGCCCGAGAAGATTCCTCCCGCGTAAACCGTCGAGCCGGAAGCCGCAAGGCAATACACAACATCGTTGGCTTTCGGGTCCCAGGCGGTCAAGGCACCGGTAGCGGCATCAACGGCGGCAAGGTTACTGCGCGCCTGCTTGCCAATGAGCGGGAAAGACCCTCCAACGTAAACCGTCGAGCCGGACACCGCCAGGTCTGTGACAGAACCGAGCAGACTGGGATTCCAAGTAGTGGCGGCACCGGTGGCCTTGTCCAACGCGGCGAGACCGAGGCGCCCGGCGCCCCCTATTTGGAAGAAACCGCCGCCGACATAGACCAGCGAGCCCGTCAGCGCCAGAGCCGACACGTCGCCGTTTGCATTCGGGTCCCAGGCGGTGGCGGCGCCGGTCGCGGCGTCCACTGCGGCGATCCGGTTGCGCGTCTGTCCGCCGATGCTCGTAAAGGCCCCTCCCACGTAAACCGTCGAACCCGACGCCGCCAGGGCCGCGACCACGTCATTGGCATTGGGATTCCAGGCGGTCGCGGCGCCGGTCGCGGCGCTCAGGGCAGCGATCCGGTTGCGCGTCTGTCCGCCGATGCTTGTAAACCCGCCTCCCACATAGACGGTTGAGCCGGAGACGACCAAGACCACGACAGTATCGTTCGCATTGGGATTCCAGGCGGTGGCGGCTCCGGTCACGGCGCTCAGGGCGGCGATCCGGTTGCGGTTCTGCCCGCCGATGCGTGTGAACCAGCCGCCAACATAAACCGTCGAACCAGAGATCGCCAGGGCGGAGACGCCGCCAATGATGTCGGGATTCCAGGCACTGTCCACCGAACCATCCGCTAGAAGATGGGCGATCCGATTGCGGGCGACGCCGCCGACCCGAGTGAAATCCCCGCCGATATACCAGCCGCCCGAACCGTCGGGAACACAGGCTCTGACGATGCCGTTCACCTTCGCAAATGCGGCGACGGGCCGGCCTGTGGCGGCCTCGATCGGCACACCGCTGCCCGTATGCGGTCCGACCTGAGTGAAAATCCCGCCGATGTAAATCGTGTCGGTCGTCTGAACGACGGCGTTGACCCACCCATCGGTCACCCAGGTCTCATCGCGCGCCGTGGCGCTCTGGGCGCGGATGGGATTCGTGGCCAGTGACCCCACGGCTCCGACCACGAGCGCCACCGCAACGAGACGGCCAAGTGAACGCGGTCTCGACGGCTTGACCGCTGACCCGCCCATGCTCTTCGTTGAGAAGATCCAGAAAATGATGTTGAACCATTCGAACACCGATTGAACTACAGCCCTGTTGGTGTCACGCAATTGTCACCTCTCTGTGCGGCAGATGCATGTTGATCCTGTCCCACCCGACGCGGCGCTTCAGTTGCCGAAAACGGTATGCAAATCGTCAATCGCACTCAACAGGGAATTCGGGCATTAGATGGATGTCCCCGTTCTGCGCCGCAGCGGTTGTGTGCCCGGCCGCGCGGACAAAGGGCATCGGGACGGGCCGCCCAAACCCGGCTGGGCGCCGAAAGCCCTGAGACCGTGAGCCTGAGGGCTCCGCCCGCCTTCCCAATACCCGATCTCCGGTTTCTAAATCACTTCCTCCACAAAGTGCTTCCCATAGGCCTGCGCTCGCTGAAAGTCCTCGAACACCCGCTCGCGCTGCTGGAAAAGTCGGCTGTGGTAGAGCCGCCTTCCGCTTGGCGACAGCGGCGGCGGCAATGTCGCATGAAGCATCTCGTGGAACGTGATGTAGCGGACGAAGTACTCGGGCACGCGGTGGCTGTCGAGCGCCGGGTGAATGCGGATCACGTTGGCGCTCTTGTCGTAGGTGCCGAACGTAATCTGGCGTTGCCCGCGCGCCGAGCGATGACCGTTGCCCCAGGTGATGCTCGCCGAACACCGCCCGCCGAAGTAGCGCGCGTTGAGTTCGTGGAACAGCGCCTCGAGGTCATAGGCCTTGCCGTGCGTGACGATCCGAAGCGGACGCGGCAGGCGGGCGGCTTGCTTTTCCCACCGAGGGCTTTGGGCGGCTACGAACGAGCGAATGACCTGGCGCGCCCGCGCGTTGTTGCGGCGAATCAATGTGGCCACGGCCCGGAGCACCGGCGCCGGCGCGTCGAGAAACATCTCGTGAAGTCCGACGCGGACGCGCCGGCTGTGGTCGAGCGGCCGGCACGCGAAATAGGTCCAGCGGTTGCGATGGAGCCGCACGTCGAGCGACCGGCCCGACAGATGTTCGAGCCGCTGGACAAGTCGCTCGAAGGACGGGTCGGGTGCGCCCGTTTGCTCCCTTTTCTTTGTCGCGCGGAAATGTGTTCCATCCATGGGCTGTTCTTCCCATCCGTATCTCCCAGGTTCTGTCGGCCACAAGGTGTGCGTCGTATCGGCCCGCGGACTCGGAGGGCTCATCGTCCCCGGCGGCGAACGATGTCCGCGAACGCCTCAAGGCGGGTCATCAGGCCCATCTCGTTGTCGTGGCCGTCGAGCGTCAAGGGCAGGTAAGCGACCTGCGATTGATGCCGCGCCGCCCACCTCACTACGTCTGTCAGTAAACCATCCACCCCGCACTTGAAGCAAGACAAATAGATGACGCCCCGGGGGAAGGCGGAATGTGGAATGCGGAATGAGTCGAATGCGGAATTCGGAATGCGGAATGTGGAATGCGGATTATTGGATTCCTTGAAGAACGATAGTGCGGCGCCAAGGACTTCGCGGCCGGAGGACCAATATACGTTCTTGTCAAGTTTTCTGACGGACGCCTCAATTCTCTTTCGCGATACGGATTCTACCGGCACGACCCAAAGACCCAGCGACCACAGTTTGTCCACAATCGCCAGATTGAATTCCCAGTCGTAGGTGATATAGGGGTGGCCCAGGAGGGCGATGGCGATTGCGGAATGCGGAGTGCGGAATGTTCCGAATGCGGAGTGCGGAATGCGGAGTGCGGAATGTTCCGAATGCGGAATGCAATAACCGGAATCGCGAGTTGGGATCGCAGGGTCAAAAACCTGGGACATGGGCAGGGTGTTGAGGCGGGTCTCGAATTCGGCCTCGAAACGTTCCTGAACAGCGGCGGCCTCGCGATAGGCTTGGCGGGCGCTAGCAGCCGATACACCGAGTTGGGCGGCAACCCGAAGGTAGGCCTGACGAATCGCTCCCCGGCCCAGCCGCGCGTCAATAATCGGCGTCAGTAGGACAGGTTGGCAACCTGTCGCGGCAGGAGGTGAGAGGCGGGAGGCGGGAGGCGGGAGAGAAACGCAAGAAGCCGGCGGATTGCCCGTCTCTTCTTTTCTCGCACTTTTCGTCCCTTGCCTCTCGCCTCTTGCCTCCGGCCTCTCCTCTGCCGCTTCTCGCCTCCCGTTTCCCGCCTCCCGCTTCCCGCTTCCGGCATCCACCCTCCCATCCTGCTCAAGCACCATCCGCACGATGTCGGGCACGCCCGCGAATCGCGGGCACATGATTCCGCTGGGGACGACGCTGATCAGGCGAGGCATGAAGATCGCGTCGGCCTCGCCGGCGATCGCCAGCGTTCGGTCAATCAGCAGTTGCATGGGGAAACAGGCTTCTTCGACGATGGTGCTGGCGCGCTGGCGGTGGCGCGGGGTCGGACGCGCGGGGTCATTCGTTGCAACGCGGCAGCCCAGCCCTTCGAAAAACGTTTTCCAAAACGGCCACAACCGGAACCACCAGAGCACGCGCGGGATGGCAACTGTGGGGAGGCGATTGTTGCGGCTTTGGTCTCTCATTCCATCCACCGCGAACAATTGAGATGGATTTTGGGGCGGGCTTCAACTGAGAAGTCACTGCAAGAGGGCGCTTCTGGAGACGGCACTAATGATCCGCGAAACGGTCACCTGGGTCAGCGGTGGGGCTGCGTGCTTGCGCTCATCACTCGTATTACGCCGCGATAGGGACATTCGAGCGACTTGTTCGCTTCGGGATTGACGATCGTCTCCTCGTTCTGGTCGTTTCACTTGATCGCGCCACACGATTCTCAGGGTGTATCCACCCGGCTTTTACTCCGAGGAAGCAGGCGGCAAACCGCCTGGCGGACCGCTTTTTTTCTCCGCTTCTCTTGGAACAAACTCACGGAGCATCCGTTTCTCGTAGTTCGCTTCCATCTCGCGATAGTGGTCCAAGAGGGCTCTTGTGTTATGATCGAAGCGCTCCGAGATTCGGTGGCGCACTGCCCGGATTTCATCAATCGCGACGTCCCTTTTCATAGTGTCTCATTCTTCTCGGGCGCGATCGCCCTCATTCCTTTGCTACACCTTCGGATACTTCCACTCGCCGCGATAGGGGCGTTCGAGCAACTTGTTCGCCTCGGGATCGCCGAGGATTTCCTCTTTCTCGCCGTCCCCTTTCAGGCGGCGATCACAATGCCTTCGCGGCGGGCGATTTCGAGAATCGGGCGGCTGTCGTCGGTTTCCCACTCGCGCTCGCCGCACGGAATCGGTTCGATCCGATTGTCGGCGGCAAGAGTGGCGCGCCAAAGCCGCTTGACCTGCGCAAGGCTGCGTTTCCCGTCGAATTCGGGTGCGATAACGAGCAAGTCTATGTCGCTCCACTCGCGTGCATCGCCGCGGGCAAAAGACCCGAACAACACGGCGCGGCGGGGATGAATCCCCTCGGCAAGAAGCGCGGCGAGATGGCGCCGGACGGTTGTCACAATTGCGCTTTCAACCATGTCACCATCCTCGCTCACGGGTGGCGAAACCTCCCCTTCTTATCGAAGACAAGAACCTTCTGCGCCCCATGCTCAAAAACCGCACTTTCCAAATAGAGGCGGGCTTCATCTCCCAAGTGAAGTCTTTCAGCCAGCTTCCTCAAATCTATACGTTTCAGAAGATCTATGTTGATCGGCCTCTTGGCGTCGAAGAACGCTAGCGCTCGGATGAATCTCCTGGCAATCTCGGAGTTTAGCAGAGCAGCGAAAAAGACACTTTCTCCCTGGCTCTGGCAAGGAATGAAATAGCACGTGTCATCCACGACTGTAGGCTTTCCCGCAAGATTCCCAATGACTTCGAACGACATATTCGAGTAAAGGCCAGATATGGCCACCTTCCAGGGTGCAAATGTGTAATCGCCTACGCCAAAAACCGAAAACCTGGGGCGTTTCTCATAGATTATGCTCTTTCGTCTGTCTAGACGCTGGGCGTGATCCAGCAGATACTGCCACGTTCTCGGCGCCCGCTGTTTGATTACAGAGGTGTCGTCGCTAACCCTGCGCTGGGTGACTAAGACAAATCTGCGGGGCACGAGTCGGCCATTAGCAAGGTCGGAGGATTTAAGCAGAGGATAGATATAGGCAGGTTCGAGTTTGCGCCTTTCGCCGAGACCGTTTATGTAAAACTCGCCGTCGCTCGTAAACTCCATCACGTCCACGGCATCGTGTTTTACCCCTGAGCGCCATTTCCGATATTCAAGGCCCTCGATGTCTTTGAGACTCTCATACGTGTCAAGATCGGCCACCAACTCTCCATCGATCCATCCGAATCTATAAAGCACACGGTTAAAATCCAGATCGCCGAAGGTTTGGGCTGTTGTGTCCATACGCCCTGTTCCCGTTCGAGTGACAAAAAGGCATGCATCTACCGATGCCCGAAAGTACTTGTTCGCATCAATCAAATGAAGTGAGGAACCACTAACGTCGAGACTGTTCTTCCAGGCATGCGTGAGCACTTTCCTTGCAGTCGCTGTCTTGCACAACATCGCAATACAGGCCTTCTTGCGATTGAGGCTCTCCAGAAGTCTAATCAGCAACCACTCAGAAATGTCAAAGTTTGCCTTCCCCGTTTTCGCTGCAAAACCGAGGTGTCGTTGGAAGTTGTTCTTTTCGGGCAAGTTCTCGCTTCCGAGACAGCCGAGGGCGGAATTCGTGACCCATGGGGGATTGCCGATCACCAGCACATTGTCAGGAAGCAATCCAAAGAAGGACTTCCAATCTTTTTCAAAAAAGTCCTCGCGCCATATCTCGCACACCACGCCATTCTTTGAAGCAAGAAGCGCTCTTGCTGCTCTAACGTGTTGGGGATTGACATCGAATCCGAAGTACTTGACCTCGCTCTCAAACGTATCTATGGAGGCTTTCAGGAAATTGCCAATCCCGCACGACGGCTCCACAACAGCCGCAGGTGATACATGGAGCGCCCTCAGTAGATGGGCAATTCTCTGTGCCAATTCATAGGGCGTCTGGAAATCTCCAAATTCGGCTATCTCCTTTGTTCTCATGGTTATACAATCCTGTCAACGCCATCGACCGAACCCGCGTTCTCTATCACGCGGCTGTATTGCAGCCGCCACTGCAGAGCGCTCGAAATGGTCAAATAGCCGACTGCTGGAGGCTGCTTCAATATTTCCTCTGCCAGTTTCCGTGCCTGGATGTCATCAACCGGCAAATAGCGTTCGGTGAGATAAGCCACTACATCGTCGACGTTCCCAGAATTCTCAATTATTCTGCGGAGCCCGGTTGTCGTTTGAAAATCTGCAGTTCGAGCGCTTTCGACGAAAATGGTGTGCTTGATGTTCAGGTTGCCTGTTTTGGTTTTCTCATCATCCCTCTTCTCATAAACAAACACCAAAAGTGAATAACCCAATCCATAGATCTTCTGCTTGGCCGACTTGAACGGACAAGATGATTGCGGCTGCTTTATACTCGTGACTTTCACGTCGACGTCCAGCGCTGGAAAATCAATTCCCTTTGCCGAACACCCTTGCTTGTAAGTGTACTCTCCTTCCAAGTGCTCTCGGAACTTGTGCTCAAGATACGTACCCACAGCTTTCCCATCCGTAATGCCATACAGCGAGCGTTCGTTGTGCCTGGACTCCCTCACTGCAAACAGGCGAGCTTCCTTCTTCAGAAATTCGACTGTGAGCGTCCGTTTCATGTCATTCCCCTTCTCGGAGCCTGCACAAGCGCACCCGAACCAGCGCGCACGTCCAACCACAACTGCAGTTTAGACCGTGTGGCCATTTCGGATCAAGCCAAGAGCCAGCGTTGGGAACCCCGCGCCTTAACGCTCGACATCCGGGTCCCCCTAACAAATAGTCAGCGCCGGGAAAGGTTGTTCATTCCACGCCCGTCCCCGTCTTCCATAGGGCTGTAACCTCTCCCAGCCTGTCTTAACATACGTACCATCACGCCACCTTCGGATACTTCCACTCGCCGCGATAGGGACGCTCGAGCATCTTGTTCGCCTCGGGGTCGCCGAGGATTTCTTCCTTTTCGCCGTCCCAGCGAAGGCTGCGGCCGAGCTTCATCGAAAGCATGCCCAGCAAAGCCATGGCGCTCGAAAGGTGGCCCTCCTCAATGTCGCTGATGGGCCGCTCGCCGGTCTTGATGCACTGGAGAAAGTTGGCCCACAGCTCTTTGATGTTCTGGTCGTCGGGCTGGTGGAGCTGCGGTTCCTCGTGGACGACGGCGTCTCTGCCGCCGGCGGGGTAGAACGTCCAGCCCTTCTGCCAGCCCATGTGGAACGTGCCGCTGGTGCCGTAAAAGTAAACGCCGACCGACTCGCCCTTCTCAGCGTTGTTGCCCGCGAACTGCCGGTGCTCCCAAGACACGTCGAAGTCGTCGAACTGAAACGTAGCCAGCTGGTGGTCGGGCGCATCGCTGGTCTGTTGTTCCTGGGTGAGGATCGGCTTGCCCTTGATCGGACGTCCGCCGACGGAGAAAACCGTCTTGGGATATTTCACGTCGAGAATCCAGCGGATCTGGTCGAGCCAGTGGATTCCCCAGTCGCCCAGTGTGCCGTTGGCGTAGTCGAGATAGTTGCGCCAGCTTCTCGGATGAATGCCGCCGTTGTAAGGCCGCAAGGGGGCCGGGCCGCACCACATGTCCCAGTCGAGGCCCTTGGGCGGGTCGGCGTTGGGGCGAGGCTTTTCGGGCCCGCCGCCGTACAGGACGAAGGCGCGAATCATGCCGATCTTGCCGACTTTGCCCGACCGGATGAATTCGCGGCCCGAGACGTTGTGCGGCGAAATACGCCGGTGCGTTCCCACCTGGACCACTCGCTTGGCTGCACGGGCGGCCTGAACCATCGCCCGGCCCTCGCGAACGGTGTGGCTAATCGGTTTTTCGACATAGACGTGAGCGCCCGCCTTGACCGCGGCGATCATCGCCAACGGATGCCAGTGGTCGGGCGTGGCGACGATGCAAATCTCGGGCTTCTCTTTTTCGAGCATCTCGCGATAGTCTTTGTACTTCCTGGGCGTCGAGCCGGTCTTCTTTTCGACGCCGGCGGCAGCGGGATTGAGCTGGTTCTCGTCCACGTCGCACATGGCGATGACGTCGGATTCGCCGGCGGCGATGGCCTCGTTGAGGATGTTCATCCCCCACCAGCCGGAGCCGATGATGGCGGTGCGATACTTCTTGTTTTTCTCGGCGCCCAGAATGGCCGGCGCGACAAAAGCCAGACTGCCGGCGGCGGTGGTCGTGAGAAAACTGCGACGAGTCACTTTCATGACGATCCTCCTCGGAGAAGAAATTTGGGCCGAAACGCAAGAGTCCTTCGGGCCTCGGTGCGGCGACCGCCGCCCGCCCGTTCGCCCGAACGGGACAACGCCCACTATGGCCGCCGCCAAACGCTTGTCAACGACGTTGCGCCGGATTTCGGAGTGGCGCAGGCTGTCAGCCTGTGAACGCGACAGATTGCCAATTTGTTGGCGCTCCTCATGCAATTCGACAGGTTGCCAACCTATCCTACTTCTTGTTCGCAAGTGCCTCCGCCTCTCACTTCTGGTTGACGCCCGGCGCATGCTTTGGCATCTGCACTTGCGACACGCGGCAAGGCGGCGATGCAAAGAGAGGCGGCAGATGAAAGCGCTCGTTCTGAAAGAGTACGGCAATCTGGTGTACGAAGACGTTGTGATGCCGGAGATTGGCGACGAGGACGTACTGATTGAAGTCAAAGCGTGCGGCATCTGCGGCAGCGACGTCCACGGCAGCGACGGTTCGACGGGCCGGCGCAAGCCGCCGATCATCATGGGGCACGAGGCGTCGGGGGTCATTGCCGAAGTGGGGCGCGCCGTCACCGATTGGAAGAAGGGCGAGCGCGTCACGTTCGATTCGACGGTCTATTGCGGCGAGTGTTGGTTTTGCCGGCGCGGCGAGATCAACCTGTGCGACAACCGGCGCGTGCTGGGCGTTTCGTGCGATGACTATCGCCGGCATGGCGCATTCGCCGACTATGTGGCCGTGCCGCAGCGGATTCTTTATCGCCTTCCCGACGCCACGTCGTTCGAGCAGGCGGCGATGGTCGAGGCGCTGACGGTGGCCGTTCATGCGGTGCGGCGCGCGGCGCTCCGCCCCGACGATACCGCCGTCGTGGTCGGCGTCGGCATGATCGGCCTGCTCGTTGTGCAGGTGCTGCGCGCAACGGGTTGCGGTCGAATCGTGGCCGTTGATGTCGAACAGGCGAAACTTGAACTGGCGGCGCAACTGGGCACCGACGTCGCGCTCAACGCCGACGCCGCCAACGTGGCGGCCGAAGTGGGCCGGCAAACCGAGGGTCGCGGGGCCGACGTGGCATTCGAGGTCGTCGGAATCACCCCGACGGTCAGGACCGCCGTGGCAAGCCTCCGAAAAGGCGGGACGCTGGTTCTGGTCGGCAACCTTGCGCCGACAGTCGAGCTCCCGCTTCAATCCGTGGTCACGCGCCAGCTCGATCTGCGCGGCTCGTGCGCCTCGTGCGGCGAATATCCCGCGTGCCTCGACATGATCGCGAAGCGGCAAGTGAACGTGGATGCGTTGATCAGCGCGGTAGCTCCCCTCCGCGAGGGCGCGGCCTGGTTTGAGCGCCTCTACAAAAATGAAAAGGGATTGATGAAGGTGATCTTGAAACCGTAGAGAGGCTTGCAGGATTCAGCGTGGCGCAGGCTGTTAGCCTGTGCAGAGCCGCAGACCGGCGAAAGACCGCTCGTTCTGAGCGCAATACACAGGCTGACAGCCTGCGCCACAACACTTCTGCAAGCAGCTCCGGAAGGAGACCGATTATGGGCGAGAGCCGCTTCGATCTTACCGGTAAGACGGCGATTGTGACCGGCACGAGCCGGGGGCTTGGGCAATACATGGGGCGCGCGTTGGCCAGAGCGGGCGCGGACCTCGTCATCACCAGCCGCAACAAGAACGACCTTGCGCCGTTCAAGGCCGAGATCGAGGGCTTGGGCCGGAAGGCCGTGCCGCTCGAACTGGATGTGACCGACTACGACAGCATTCAGCGGATGGCCGCCGATGCGATCGCCGCCTGCGGCAAAATTGACATCCTCGTCAACAACGCCGGGTGCAACCGGCGCAAGCCCGCCCTCGAAGTGACCTGGGACGACTGGAACGTCATCGTCAACACCAACCTTCGGGGCACGTTTTTCGTCGCCCAAGCCGTGGCCCGCCACATGATCCCGCGCCGCTACGGTCGGATCATCAACATCGGGTCGGTGACGTGTGTGGCGGGCTATGCCGGCCTCGCCCCTTACGGCGCCAGCCGCGGCGGCGTCAAGCAACTGACCATGAGTCTGGCCGACGACTGGGGGCCGCACGGTATCACGGTCAACTGCCTCGCGCCCGGTTGGTTCAAAACCGCTCAGAGCGCAGCGCTGTATGAGGACAAGGAATGGGTCGAGTACCTGTGCGACCGCATTCCGCTCAAGCGGCCGGGCCAGCCGCGCGACCTCGACGGCGCGGTGGTCTTCCTCGCTTCCGACGCCGCCGAGTATGTGACCGGCCAGACGCTTCTGGTGGACGGCGGGATTTCGACCGGCGCCACGCGCGCGCTGCCGAAGAAGAAGCCGTGAAACCGGGTGCATCTCCCAAATTCGGGAGACGCTATGCCGTCTGCAAGTTGGTCCAGTCGGTTTCCCACTCGTCATTGAAGATCGAAAGGCGCAGGGCTAGCCCAACTTCCGCACCTGGATGAGTAGGGACCAATGTTTTCGCGGGTGCGGGGAGTTTTTCAGTCACTATGTTTTGGCGGTTTTGGATTCTTGTCTCCTTCCGAGGCACCAGGTTTTGCGGGG
>Ga0315274_10005062_pt1 | contig 19332 bp, 15 predicted proteins | sample YL17G02_20_MG_FD_203700 | JGI IMG/M metagenome (GOLD analysis project Ga0315274, IMG submission 203700) | Sediment microbial communities from Yellowstone Lake, YNP, Wyoming, USA - YL17G02_20 | ecosystem: Environmental > Aquatic > Freshwater > Lake > Sediment | place: USA: Wyoming | collected... | reverse complement strand
ATTTATCGTATGTTCTGTAGGAACCCCTCGTGCGGATATGAACCTTTTTGCAGGACCAAACAAAGGAAATCTTCTTTATATTTAAGATATGATCGTCAATGGTTATTCTAGCAGAGATGGGGTTAAACCCGGCTACGGGGCACAGACCTCGAGTTCCCACCGCGAGGTTTTTTCTTGAAGGGGGGCGGGGGAGGCTGGGGCTCAAGGACCGGCGCCGACCTTGACCCTGATCGTCCCCTCGGCGGGGGCTTCCCAACTCCACACGGGTCCGTCGCCGCCGCATATGGCCGCGACCATGCCGGCAAGGATGGGCCCGTTGAAGCCGTTGAGGATGTCCACGCCTGCCGCGAGTTCTGTGGGAGTAGGGCTCTCGTTCTCGGGGACCCCTATTCCCCGCACCCTCATGAAACCGAGGTCTTTGAAGCACTGGGGATGCTCGCTCTTCAGGCGGCGGAAGAACTTCCAGGTCAACTCCGATACCAGGTGCGATATCTCCTCTCCCAGCTCGTACTCCAATTCCCTCAGTACGGCGTCGAGGGCGCGAATGCCCTGGATGAAAAACCATTCCCCCGTCCTGTCGTCGAACATCCTGCCCGTCTCCGGCTCCCACCTGAAGTTGGAGAGTTCCCGGGGCAGGCCGCAGACCCGGCATCGTTCGTAGTCCACGCGGGCCGGTGTAACCGGTATCTCCCGCAGCTGCAGCCGTTCCTCCACCGGCGCATCCTCCGAAGCCATGATGTTTATAAAGAGCTCTTCTCCTAAGAACCCGTATGTCAGCTTGGCCTTGAGGCCCTCGAAGGTCTCGAAGGCGCCCCAGGCGTCGCCGGAGAAAAGGGCGTGGTAATAGACGGGGTATATCCTGCCCACCAACTTTCTGTCCCTCCGGTGCTCCAGCAGCTTTACTTTTCCCAGACCGATCAGGGAAGCCTGCTTGATCATGGCGTAGTAGGCGAACCGCCTTAAGGGAGGGAAGCGCAACAACCTTCCCAGGAGCGGCGGTATGACATCCTGGACGTAGACCCTCGCGTCCTTGCGCTTCGCCTCGATGATGATCTTATCTATGGGAAAGCCCAGCTTCTCCTCTATACCCAGGAAAATCTCCACCATATGTTCGCGTTCCATCATGACCAAGCGGAGCAGTCCCCGGGGCATGGAGAGCAGTATGCCGTCATCCGTCCATTTATTGCCCAGGCTGAAAAGCCTGGGAACCCCACAATCTCTGCACCTAAGCATGATCGGCCTCCGATCCTCGAGGTCTCGAGCACATCCCTAATTTTTCTTCGGTTTCTTGTGGGAGATGTTTTTGCCCATCCGCAAAAGGGGACCATCCCGCCCCGGCGGACCCGTTGAGCACCCGTGGCGCCCTTCCGGTCCGCGCGGAGGTCTTCTCATATGGACCACCGGGATCCTCGTCGTTGTCTAGTGTGGCGGAAGGGGATCCGACCAGGTCCTATCCTGGATCAGCTTGAGCAGCCGGGAGAGCTTGCTCGCCTCCACGGCCGAGAGGTCGAAATCCTCCTCGCCCGTGTAAAACCCGGCATCGGCCGCCTCCCCTGGATCGAAAGCATCCCGGATCATCCGCTGCCAGTGGTTGTAGTTGCCCTGAAGGGGGCTGAAGAGCTTGCGCATGCGCGGATCGAAATTAAACCCCTGCTCCATGCACTGTTCTATAGCGGTGACGGCGAAGTCGACGCTCAGCGGGTCAATGGCCTCGGTATGGTCGCGGTTGCGGGGGTCGTAGGCGAAGATCTCCTCGCAGTGGGCGTAGGCGCTGTTCTCGTACAGGGTCATCCAGGCGCAATCCCCCATGTCGTCCAGTATCCCGCCCCTCTCTATCCATTCCTCCTTGGTCTTCTGGCTGAACTCCGCGTAGTCGACCAGCACGTCCCAGGTCTCGTCCTTGGGCCAGCCGGTGGAGAACTGCCCTCCCGGCCGGTAGATGAGGGGGATGATGGTCACGCGCAGGAAGTTCATCCAGAACATGGAGCCCAGGGAGGGGATGCCATGGAACAGCTCCATCCCCAGGCCTCCGCCCTCGGAGAGCACGCGCTTGAGCACCGCTTCCTGGTAAGCCATCTCCCTTTCGGAGTCACAGGCCAGCACCACCATCAACAAGTACTTGAGGGAGTCCCTCAGGACCGCCCTCAGAGCGTGCTTGCCCTGGAGTTTTTTCAGAAGGTGGGGCAGGATATTGAGGAGATAACCTGAGGTCGATGCCTTGCTGACCACGTACCCGATCTCCGCCTCGCCCAGCCTGTATCCCGCGTCGGCAAACGCCTGCTTGTGCGGGAATAAACAGATGTAGAACTTGAGCTCCCCGGGCACCTCCGCGGCATAGTCAAGGAGCATGCCGCTGCCTTCGCTTTCAGGCGGTCCCGGCCAGTGGAAGAGCTTCAACGCGCACCTGGTGAATACCCCGTTTCCCCCCATGGCCCCGATGTATCCCCGCATGATCCCCCTGAGGGAAGGCCCGGGGCCGTCCCCGTTGAACCATCCCGCGCCAGAGCCCAGGGTCCCAAGGTTGAGGATCTCCCCATCGGGCAGGATCCATTCCACCCCCAGGAGGTTGCGCGGGCTGTAGCTCATGTACTGGCCGTCCCATCCTACGCCCCAGCATGCCGTGGCGCTGGCCAGCGGTGAGCATGCCGGCCCGGCGCCGATGATATGGGTGTTCAACCCCAGCTTCATGGCCTCGGCCTGGAGCTGGGCGCCGGAAACGTAGGGCTCGACCACGGCGTACATGTTCCTCTCGTCTATCTCCAGGATGCGGTTCATGCGCCTCAGGTCGATCTGCACGACGCCGCTCTCCGTCGGTCCACCGTGAGCTCCCCAGCCCGTGCTGAAGGCTTTGAACTTAAGACCGTGCTTGTTGCATATCTTCACTATGGCTTGTACTTCCGAGGTGGTGGACGGGAGAGCCACCGCGGCGGGGCGCGGCACCCAGATATCGGGGTCGGTGTTGAAGGAGGGCTGCCAGGCATAGCCGTCCAGCAATGCGGGTTCCCTGGAGACGTTCTGCGGACCCAGCGCTTCCTCGAGTTCCCCGTACGCCTTGTCGGCGATCATATGCGTCTCCCCCCCTTTCCGTCTTCCGGAGCGCTGTCGATGGAGGCGTGGTGCCTCCCGACTTCCCCCATGCAGTCAATATTATTCTACTACCTCGAGAGAGGGTTACGGGCTGCAGTAGAAAAAACACCTATTCTCCGATATTTCTCATATACCCCCAATCTTGCCTACGATGGCCCTCATGGCGGGATCTCTGAGCAAATGCTCCTGGTCGTTCACGTCCTCGTATCCGGCCAGCCTGGCGTAGATGGACTGGCGCAGGAGCCCCGTCATCTTGTGCCTTATGTTCCTCCCGGCCCTCCCATCTTGCATCATCTCTCCCGCCATCTCGGTGAGCCCCAGCGCCCCGTCCAGTTCCCTCACCGCCAGGAGACCGGCGTCGGTGGTGACCTTTGCCCCCCTGAATTCCAGCCTCAGTTGGCCGTCGAAATCGAGCTTTAGGCCCCCACTTTCTGCTTCACCCACCGGTTTACCCCCTTTTCCTGCTCTTTTAATGCAATTAACGCTGATCTGATGCATGTTTCAGCAATACAAGGGAGGAATCCTTGCTATTTGATATGAGAAATAGGGGATAATATATTTCATACGATGCTTTGCATTTCCGCTGGGTTTGGGGTTTCAGGATCTGCACGGACGTCTTAGGGGGAAGAGCTGATGGGCGGGGAGTGCGGGTATGCCGGAAGGATCTTAAGGGTAGACCTATCATCTGGGAGCATCAGCGACATTTCGACGGCCGATTACGCTGATGCTTTCATCGGAGGACGAGGTATCGCGGCCAAGATATACTGGGACGAGGTGTCACCGGGTATCGAGGCCTTTGATCCCGAGAATCACCTCATCTTTATCACCGGCCCCCTGGCCGGTGTTGCAGGGTTAGCGGGTTCCAGGTGGCAGGTCTGTGGAAAATCTCCCGCTACCAGCCCCGAACTATTCTGTTATTCCAACCTGGGAGGGAGCTGGGGAGCGAAACTCAAGTTCGCCGGCTATGACGGTATCGTCATCCAGGGTGAGTCGGAGACGCCGGTTTATGTTCTCGTCGAGGAGGGCAGCGCAAGGCTGCGAGATGCATCCCATCTATGGGGAAAGGGCGCGGTCGAGGTCAGGGAGACCTTGAAAAAGGAGCTGGGGGGCTCTACCGGTATTGTAGCCACAGGCATCGCCGGGGAGAACAGGGTCACCTTCTCCAGCCTGCTGGCAGATGACGACTCCAGTGGATCGAGCGGCTTCGGAGCCGTCATGGGCTCAAAGAAGCTGAAGGCCATAGCGGTACGGGGGAAAGGGAGAGTGGCCATAGCGGATCCAGAGAGATTGGGCGATTTGAGAAGATACATCCGCGCAATGGGCAGCGGATCTTCCGTTACCATGGTCATAAGCCCCGACGTAAAGCCCTTCGTATGCTACGGCTGCGCGAGCGGCTGCGTCAGGAGCGTCTACAAAGCCCGCAGCGGTAGGACCGGCAAGGTCATGTGCCAATCCGGTCTCTTCTACCAGGCGCGACCGCCGCAGGACTTCGCTCAACCCCGGGGCAAGGTGACCAGCGCGACGGAATGGGACGAAGTCGCGTTTTCCGCCAACAGACTGTGCGACGACTATGGGCTCGATACCAATTCCCTGGAGGTCATCATCAACTGGCTTACCAGCTGTTTCCAGGCTGGCATCTTGACCGATGAAGGAACGGGCCTTCCCCTCTCCAAAGTAGGCAGTCTCGAGTTCATAGAGACCCTGGTCAGAAAGATCTCCTTGCGGGAAGGCTTCGGAGATAGCTTGGCCCGCGGGAGCATCAAGGCAGCCGATGAAGTGGGAAAAGGTGCAAGGGAGATATTGGACGGGTACACCATCAGGGCCGGTCAAGACACCGCCTATGATCCACGGGTGTATATCGTCAACAGCCTGTTCTACGCTATGGAGCCCAGGCAGCCAATCCAGCACCTACACGAGGTATTCAATCCAGTTCTATCCTGGTTGCTATGGACCTACAAGCTGGAGGGCTCCTATGCCTCGAGCGATGTCATCCGCGCCATGGCGAAGAGATTCTGGGGAAGCGAGGAGGCGGCGGACTTCTCGACTTACGATGGAAAAGCCCTGGCCGCCAGGAAGATCCAGGACCGCCAGTATGCCCACGAATGCCTAGTCCTCTGCAACTTCGCCTGGCCTCTCATGCTCGTGGAGGACTCGCAGGACCACATAGGGGACCCCAGCGTTGAAAGCAAAGTGTTTTCAGCGGTTACCGGGAGGGAGGTCGATGAAGAGGGGCTCTATAAGATAGGCGAGAGGGTCTTCAACCTGCAGCGTGCCATACACGCCAGGGAGGGGCGCAGCGGCAGGGAGAGCGACATCTTACCCGACACCTTCTTCTCACAACCGGTACAAGCCGGATATTTCAATCCCGGGTGCCTGGTGCCGGGGAAAAGCGGCGAGCCGACATCCAGGCAGGGGCAAGTGGTGGATAGGGTTGAGTTCGAGAGGATGAAAAACGAATACTATGGTTTTAGGGGTTGGGATGTCGCGAGTGGGCTTCAGAAAAGATCGAAACTCGAGGAGCTGGGACTCGCATATATAGCGGAAGATCTGGCGCGGAGCAAGCTCGTGACCTAGGGGATTCCGTAATATCGATATACACTGTCTGGATATTTAGGGGGGATATGCAGTGGATCATGATTACGATGTGGCGATTATCGGCTCAGGCGTCGGTGGGTTGTGCGCGGGGGCGCTACTGGCAAAAAGGGGCTACAGGACCATCCTGGTAGAGGGTTCGGACCGCTGGGGAGGCCGCCTGTCTACGGTTGAAGAAAAAGGTTTCAAGCTTCCGACCGGGGCCATACTCCTGCATCGGGACGGGCCGCTGGAGAAGGTATACAAGGAGGTCGGCGCCAAGTTCGAGGTGGTCAATCTCCCGAAGACGCTGCACTGCAGGATCGAAGGTAAAGATTACCAGATGAGACTGAATAACCCCCTTACGCTCGTTGACATCGTCGGCGACCTGGAGATGTCCCGCGGAGCTTTAGTCAGGCTCGGAGGAGGCCTGGCCAAGGAGATCGGCAAGAAAAAGGTCCAGAGGGCCTTTGGCAGAGGGGTCGAGGACCCCCTCGCAGAAGGGGTAACCCTGACCTTTCGAGAATGGCTCATGCAATACACCGATAACGAAGTGATCCACAAGATATTCGATGCCATCATCGTCGCCGTGCTCGTATGCCACGCTTGGGAGTTGCCGGCTTCCCAGTTCTTCTACTATATGACCCGCTTGGGTGGCCTTGCCGACGCGGGCGTAGCTCCGCTAGGTAACGTGAAGCTCATCGAGGGGCTGGTAGAGGTTATCAGAGACAACGGAGATGCCTGGCTGAACAGTTCTGCGAAGCAGGTCATCGTAAAAGGAGGCTCCGCCCAGGGGATAGTGGTGGAAAAGGAAGGCAGGGATGTAGAGATAAGCAGCGGGATAGTGATCAGCGATACCGGACCTAAGAAAACGGTAGAGCTTGCCGGCAGCGATAATTACGACGGCAAGTATTTAAGGGAGATAAGAATGAGATTGCGTGCAGGCCCGGCCATGCTCATTCTAGTGGGAAGCGAAAAACCGGTACTGCCCGAGGGCGCCCCCTTCATGGTCATCGCGGGGGCTCGCCGTATAGTCGTCGGAGGAGAGATAGCCCTTCTCTGTCCGGACCTGGCGCCGGAAGGAATGCACCTGTCTTATTACTGTGGTTATCCTCTCAATTCCCTCGTCCCCATGGAGGTGGAATGGGAGAAGACGCAGTGCGAAAGGGATTTGGAGGAGCACTTCCCGGGCATCAAGAAGCATGGAGAGATATTGCGCATGGAAGTGCACGACGTGGATAGTGATTCTCCCGGCGCACGCGCTTGGCCCGGCTACGACATGCCCGCGGAAACATCCATAAAGAACCTCTACAACGTGGGCGAGGGAGTTCAAGCGCCGGGCTGGTCCGGTACCAATAAAGCGGCGGAGACGGCCAGGCAAGTCGCCGACATGGTCTCGAGAACATTGAAGAAGTGATACAGAAAACGAAGGCGCTTGAGTGGCAAGAGCGGCCTTAGCCACTGAAACCGAGAAGTCAGTGCTGGATAATGCCAGCTTCACTTACACTAGTATCGACAGGAAAGGAGGTAGTGGATTGAAGAAAGGGATGATAGCTTTCATGTTCTTCGTCCTGGCCCTCGCACTTATCGTAGTCACGGGGTGCGGGGACCAGACCACCGTGCAGACCACGGGGGGTTCGGGTACGGTAGAGACAGAGAATGGCGGCGGCAAGATCACCATAAATGAGGGCGAGGAGTCGGCCACCTTGGAGCAGACGGGGGAGGCCCCTAGCGAGGCCGAGCTCGGGGTTCCCATTTATCCGGGGGCCACTTACAACGCGGAGAACAGCGGTAGCGCCGACTACAGCAGCGAGGGTGGTACGGCTGGGGGCATAACCGCCGAGTTTCTCACCAGCGATAGCTTCAGCCAGGTAGTGGGATGGTACCAAGGCAAGTTGGGAGCTCCAATTGCCAGCGGCAGCGACAGCGCTGAATGGATGGTCGGCGACATAACGACCGGCAACTACTCGGCGGTGAGCGTCGAGAAGAGCGGCAACATGGTGAGGATACGAATCGTCCGCATGACCACCTCGATCAATTAATAACGCTGATTACGCGAGCATTTGGGCCGTGCCCCACGGAGCGCGGCCCTATCGCTTGTGGGTCACGGCTCGATGCGTTAATGAGCATGGGCCTGCGAGCAGATCATTCTTAGAGCAAACAGGTGAATCCTATATTTTATATAATCTATAGAGGCAGGATATTATGCGAAGGCTAGTTCTCATCATCGTTGTATTTATATTTATTGCATCCATCATATTAACCGGATGTGGGAAATAGATATAATACCTGGGGAAACCAGGATGTGTTTGCAGGCAGGTTTCGTAAGGGAGCCACGCATGGTCGTCGATGCCCACGCCCACCTCGAGACACCTATCTATGGCGTGACCCCAGATCCCGGGCGCCGCAAGATGACCAGGCTGCTCATGTGGAACTACGAGTTGCTGGGTTTTCACAATCCCCTTTGGAAAGGGGAACCCCCTGGACCTGCCCGCACGCTCATCGCCCTGGAGAACCAGCTGCGCCTGTCCATGGGCTGTAAGGAAAACCTGCTGCGCTACATGGACGGGAACGGCATCGATAAGAGCATCGTGCTCCCCATCGCACCTTTTTCAACCGGGGCGGAATATCTCGAGGCATGCGCGGGAGAGCCCCGGCTCATCCCCTTCGCCAGCGTGCATCCCTCCGGGGATTGGGAAAAGGAGTTGCAAGAGGCCATGCAGGGAGGGTGCAGGGGCTTAAAGATCCATCCGACCCTGCAGCGCATTGCCCCTGAAGACCCGTTCTTTTTCGACCTCCTGGAGGCCTTCGCTCCCTACGGCAGGCCGCTCATCGCCCACACCGGGGAGTTCGATTACTATATCGTGAAGGATGGCTATGCCGCTTATGGGGACATACGGCGGCTGGAGAAACTGATCGCTACCTTCCCGAATGTCCCCTTTATACTGGGCCACATGGGTCTGTACTATCCGGAAAGGGCCATCGAGCTGGCCCGCCGTTACGAGCACACCTACCTGGAGACCTCCTTCCAGCCCTTGAAGATCGTGAGGGAAGCACTTGATGCGGCAGGCAGGGAGCGGGTGATGTTCGGCTCGGACTGGCCGGAGAGCGATTCCAAATACGCCTTGAGGATAGCCCGCAAAGCGGCGGGCGAGGACAACGAGCTGTGCGACAGGCTGACGGGGGACAACATCCTCGCATTGGTGTCTTGACCAGATGGGTATTGGAGATCTTGACGTGCGTATATGGTTTCGTGCGAACACGTGCCAGGCCTGGACAAGTCGAACGGCTCGTTTTAAGGTCAAGCGTTGGGTTGGACTTGTCCAGGCGCTGGGACACCGTCGCGCCGAAGACGGCGCTGTCGCTTACGCGATGCAGTCTGTCGAACGTCGTTAGATAACTTGAGGTGGAGGTGGAAAGATGAAAAAAGTCTGGAAGACCGAGTTGGACGAACTGGTGGAAGTGCTGGGCATCAAGAGCAAGCCGGTGGCGGTCACCTTCACCAACGAAGAGGTGAAGGCGGGGAAACGCAAACGCACCTGGATGTGCAATGCGCTGAAGCAGGCCGCCAAGGGAAAATCCTTTATCATAGACAAGGAGACCTCCGCCTGCCCCGGCGGCAGCTGGCACTGCGGCCTCACCCCGCCCCCGCCCGGTCCCGCCTTCCGCGGCCTGCAGTGGTTCCTGACCCGCGGCGAGAAGCTCACCCACTCCATCGTCAGTTTTCACCGCATGCAGGCGTTAGCGGGCGAGCCACCTACGGGTTTGAGCGAGCGCATCCTCATCGGCCCCATCGGCGATGCGGAACTCCGTCCCGATCTGGTGGTCTTCCTCTGCAACGCGGAGCAGACCTGCCGCATCATCTCCCTGGACCACTACTGGGACGGTATCCCCCTTGAGATAGAGGTGACGGGCTCCCTCTGTCACTCGGCCATTTCCTATCCCCTTGTCAGCGGTCACACCAACGTGACCTTCGGCGATTGGACCGCGCGGCGCATGCAGAAGTTCGCAGCGGATGTGGTGTTCGTCAGCGTCCCTTACGAAAGGGTGCATAACCTGGCGGCAGCGGTGCCGGAGTGTTCCGCTGGAACCGCCGAACTGGAGATACCCGAGGAGTTCCGCCGCGTACTGGAGCAGGGTTAGCGGACAACGCCCAAAGTCTTATTGGGGATAGCCGTTCACGATACACGGGACCTTTTCTTTGTCGAGATCAGGCGCCCGCTCTCCAGGCTGACCCCCGGCTTGAATCCACGCAATCTCCTATTCTCGGTCAGCCCGCTCTCGAAGTGACTGGAGAGCTATGGGTGGATTGGTGCATAGCCGGCTCCTCGCCCATGCCCGTGATAAATCGCATGTAACCCTTCCGCACACCAGCGTGTTTACTGTTGTTAAGAAGGGCAGGTAGATAGCTCCCAGATTCTGACAAAGCCTGTTCAGGTGTTTGACAGGCGATAATCGCGCTCTCAACACAGGGGCATTCTTGCGTCTTTTTCGGGAAGGAAATGCGCTGCGTGCGCAAGGAGAAAGGGAGGTATGTCTATGAGAAACGCGAGTAACGTCTGGCAGGGGATATGCAAAGGCCTGCCCCGATCGGAGCGGGGCTTGATCATATTGCAGGAGGAAGGGGAGAAGGCATATACGCCCGGGGAGCTTAAGGCGGCTGCCGTAAGGGCGGCGAGCGGGCTGCTGAAAGCGGGCATAAAGCCGGGGGACCGCGTGGGCATCATGGCCCAGACCACACCATCCACGGTCGTCACCTTCCTCGGGTGCTGGGCGGCGGGGGCGGTGGCGGTGCCCCTCCCCCTCCCCATGCGCGCCGTTGAGCCCCGTTCGTTCATCGAGCAGAGCCGGAGGCGCCTGGAAAAGGTGGGGGCGAAGATCCTTACACTGCCGGGCTCTTTCGTCCCCATGGTCGGGGATATGGGGGATGGTATACGCATCATCGCGACCGAGGACCTCGATAATGCGGGAGACATCCCCACGGCGCCCTCCTCGCAGGAGGACATCGCCTTGGTACAGTTCACCTCCGGCTCGACCAGCGAGCCGCGCGGGGTCATCCTCACCCACGCGAACATCATGGCCAACGCGCAGTCCATACGCCGCAAGGTGAAGATCACCCACAAAGACCGCATAGTATCATGGATGCCGCTCTATCACGACATGGGCCTCATCGGCTTTTTCATCACCGCCCTGAGCTCAGGCGCCACCCTGATCCTCATGCCGCCACAACGCTTCGTCGCCGACCCGGCGCTGTGGATGCGGACCCTGAGCGAATACCGGGCTACAATAACCGGCGGCCCTAATTTCGCCTTCGCTCTGTCCACCCGCGTCCTCTCCTCCGCGAGCTCCGCAGGCCTCGACCTCTCCTCGCTGCGCCTGGCCCTCAACGGGGCCGAGCCGGTGGACCACGAGGTAATGGACGGGTTCGTCAAGGCGGGAGCCGCTTATGGATTAAGGCCCGAGGTGCCCTACCCCGTTTACGGCCTTGCCGAGGCCACGTTGGCCGTGACCTTTCCCAAACCGGGAAAGAGGTACCGGCTCGACCTTGTATCCCGCGAGGGGATAGAGGAGGAGAGGGTGGCACGTCCAGCCGAGCCCGGAGGAGAGGGAACGCGCACCCTGGTGTCGTTGGGAAACCCCCTGGAGGGGGTGGAGCTAAGCGTGATCAAGGAGGATGGCAGCGAGGCAGGGGAGAGAGAGGTGGGGGAGGTCTGCGTACACGGAGATTCCGTCATGCAGGGTTACTGGGGCGACGCCGCCGCCACGGCGGAGGCGCTGCGCGGCGGCCGGTTGCATACCGGAGACCTCGGATATCTCGCCGGCGGTGAGCTCTACCTGGTCGGGAGGATCAAGGATATGGTGATCATCGGCGGCCGCAACCTCTTTCCCGAGGACGTGGAACGCTGCGCCGAGCGGGTGAGCGGCGTGCGCAAGGGGAACGCCGTGGCCTTTGGCGTGACCACGCGCCGGGGGCGGGAGCGGCTGGTGCTGGTGGGGGAGACGCGCCTGTCCTGTCCGGACGCCGCCCACGAGACTGCTCGCGCCGTTTCCTCTACGGTCAGGAAGGAGATAGGGGTGCCGGTGCGGGAAGTGGTGCTGGTGCTGGCGGGAAGCCTTCCCAAGACATCAAGCGGGAAGAAGCGGCGCTTTCTCTGCCGCGACCTCTACCTGGGCGACGAGCTGCAGGCCATCGCCCGTAGCGGTGCGGCCGTAATGGCGTGATCCTCGTTTCAGATCAGGGGGCGATATAGGGCTCGAGCATAAGTCCGGACCTGATCCCCTGGCCTGACCTAGGGTTTGATGACTTCGATGAACGCTTCCAGCTTGCCCTTTTCCTGCAGGATCTTCATCCCCATCTCCGTGGTGGTCTGCGGCGGTTCGGAGTACTCCATTACCTTCTCCAGGCGCAGGGCTTCCTCGGGGCAGCCGGTGACGCAAAGGCCGCATCCTATACAGAGTTCGCGGTGCACCACCGCCGTTTCGTCCACCACCTCGATCGCCTGCACCGGGCACCTCTCCTCGGCGCAGATCCCGCACCCGTTACACAGCTCTGCGTCGACCACGGGTGTGAATCCGGAAGTGGTGAAAACGGGGGGATTGCCCCATTCCAAGCTCATGCGCAGCAGCCCGCAGCAGCAGGTGCAGCAGTTACACACGAAGGTGAGTCGCTCCTGCACGTTGTTTATCTGGTGGACCAGTCCGGCCTCGTCGAATTCCTTGAGCTTCTCTTTCAACTCCTCCTTGCTGATGTAGCGGCCGAAGCCCCTCTCCACCAGGTAGGTGCAGGTCTCGTCGAAGAGCATGCAGGCCTCCCGGGGGGCGTCGCACTTGCGCTCCAGGTCCCTGCAGGCACAAGTGCCTATGCCCACCACCGAGGCCTGATCGATCATCTCGTAGACCTTCTGGTAGGGGAGGACGCCTGGTTCGCTTTCCACCTCCTCCTGGATGGGGATGATGCGGGAGAACCTGGTATCGGTACCGCCGAAAACCTTTCCGAGTTTTGGCAGGTAGCTCCTCCACAGCGGCGTCAGCTTCTCCCTCATATCATCGGGCATCCCCTTCATGAAGGGGAATTCGAAGATGCCGGGCATGACCGGAAGGAGGGCGTAACCTACGGAGCCCTCCTTCTCGCGCACGAAGACCACGGCCTTGTCCGCCAGGGACTCAAGGCACAAGCGTGCCTCCTCCGGCTCCACCCCGGCGCGGCGGGCCACATCCTCCACACTGAATGGCCTGAACCCCAGGCCCAGGGCCGCCCTCGCCTCCTCCTCGCTGAAGAAGGTCTTGAGGATCTCAATGATCTCGGGCGCGGGTGGGCATCCCGTGGGGTGCCGGTCCAGCAACTCCCTTAATTGTTCATAGACTTCGTCCGGCATCTACATCTCCTCCTCAGGCTGAAAAACGTTTTCACCCGTTTATGACTGCTTCTGTATTTGAACGGCAATAAATTCCGGCAGTGGGAGGATCTCCCTGGCATCCGCACGGCGCTGCAGCGTCATGGCATCCCCCGAGCAGTTAGGAATACATACGCCGCACCCCAGGCATTGGGCCTCATCCACCCGGGCGGTCTCCTCGTCAGTCGACTTTATGGCTCCTACCGGGCAGCGCTCCTCGCAGTCACCGCATCCTAAACAGCTTTCCTCGTCCACCCGGGCGTAGTAGCTGGACGCGGCCAGGGCGTTCGTATAGCCCAGCTCTTTCCTTGTCTGGATGAATCCGCAGCAGCAACCGCAGCAGCAGCAGATAGTCGAGACCTTGCCCCCGTAGTTATCGGTGGAGAACACCAGCCCCTCTTCGTGGGCCTCCCGCAACTTACGCATAGTCTCCTCCAGGGACAGCTCCCTTCCCATGCCCTGTTCGACGATATAACGGCCCATGGAACCGAAGTGAAAGCAGTTCTCCCGCTCGTGCTCGCATCCTTCCCCCACGTAGGCCTTCAGCTGGCGGCAGGGGCAGTAGGCTACGGCCCGGTAATCGACCTCCTCCACCAGCTTGCTCACGGTCTCGAAGGGCAGGACCTGCGAGCCGGGAGCGACCTCCTCCTCTACCGGTACCACCCTCAACAGGGGGACCTTCCTGTCGCCGATCTCTTTCCCGAAGGCGGATAGGAAGTACTTGTTCCAGAGGGGAGCCAATCTGCGCACCCTTTCGTTGTCCCTGCCAGCCCAGAAAGGCGTCTCGGAGAAGCCCACCACGGTTGGCAGCAGGCGGTATTTCGCCGCCCCTCCCTTTACGCTCTTGAAGGCGGTCCCCTTGGACACCATGCCGTCCAGCATGCCCTCCAGTTCCCGGGGAGGCATGCCCGTCATGCCGGAGAGCTCGCCCAGGGTGGAGTTCATGAAGGGGAGCCTGGCTCCCAGCTCCGCCTCCTCTGGAGTGAACAGGATGTGGAGTATCTCCATCAGCTCTTCGCTCATGGGGGCTCCGACGGGCATCTCATCCAGGTGTTTGGCCAGCCCCTTGTAAACATCGTCCGCCATGTGCATTCCCTCCTTGCTCGAACATATATGATTCAGTCGTGCCTAAAGTCATTACGATTTCTTTTTTATGGGAGGTACTTCCCGGCTCTTCCCACCGCATTCCTTCATATCGGCGAACTGCTTGAGGATCAAGGCCACGCTGTTGCGCATGGGCGCTGGGTCCAGGTTGACCTTGCTCATCATGATGCCCCCCTCCAGGGAGCTGAGGGCGAAGTCCGCATAGGCGGCGCTGTCGAAATCGCGAGGCAGCTCGCCCGCCTCCTTCATCTCCTCCAGCTCGCGGGCGATGAGCTCGGACCAGCTCCGGAAGGCCTGTGCGATCCTCTCCCGGAAGCCGTCGTTGGTATGGCTGGTCTCCAGTGCGAGATTTCCGAGGATGCATCCACGCGAGCAATCCGCCGCCTCGACGATGCCCTGGATCCCTTTAAGCATGGCCTCGATGCGTCCGTATGGAGAGAGGTCGGGGCGGTCGAGGGCCTGCTTGAGACTTCCCAAGATGTAATCGGAGGCGTTCTTGATCACCGCGTAGCCCAGTTCCTCCTTGGATGAGAAATGGAAGTAGACGCTGCCTTTAGTGATGCCTGCCGCGTTGATGACGTCGTCTATGGTGGTCTTGGCGTAGCCCTTGTCGTATATAAGTTGAGTGGCGTGCCCGACTATGCGCCGGCGCGTCCTCTCACCCTTGGATACGGTGGTCACGATGCTGCTCAAGCGCCCTCCAATAATAGACCAACTAGTCGGTTTATTATCCTATAATGGATGCCTGCCAGTCAAGCGTCCGGGCGCAGCCTGATTAGAACCCCCGTGCCCGGGGAGCTACTGGGTCGGTCGTAGCGACCTCCCGAAAGAGGTTATCGAAGAGAGTGTTTTCATCGGCAACTGATGTGAAGTTCTTGTCACGGGCATAGCCCTACTACATAAACAAACAAGCCCGGCGAGCAAGGTGCTCGGAGGAGCTTGCGACGACGACCAGCCTTGTCGCCGGGCCATAAGAACACTGGCACCATCGCGCTTGTGCTGGCGCTTTCACGCTGCTTGTGCCGAGTGCAGCCGAGGTGCATCCTCTCTTGCGTAGAAGCATATCCCGGTTTTCTATATACTTGGGAAAACGAATGACGCGTAATGGGATATACTGCATCCGAGGCCGCATATAACCGCCCTTCAAAGACCGATGACTGGGGGTGAATAAAATGGACGATAGCTTTCCCGGCATCATCAAGGTGATCGTTGAGATACCCAAGGGTTCCCGCAACAAGTACGAGTACGATCCCGAGAGCGGGAGGATCAAGCTGAACCGCGTCCTCTCCAGCTCCGTTCATTACCCCGCCGATTACGGTTACGCAGAGGGCACCATGGCCGAGGATGGCGACGAGGTGGACGTCCTGGTGCTCATCGAGGAACCCACCTTCCCGGGGTGCCTTATCGAGGCCAAACCCATAGGCTACCTGGAGATGCGGGACGAGAAGGGCGGGGACAACAAAGTCATAGCCGTACCTTTGAAAGATCCCCGCTGGGGACAGTTCAAAGACCTCTACGAGCTCCCGGAATCCCTGCTGGACGAGATAGAGAACTTCTTCCTCACCTACAAGAAACTCGAGTTCCAGGAGGTCCGCAGCGAGGGCTGGTACAACGCCCGCAAGGCCAAGGATTACCTCAAGGATTGCATGACTTAGGCGGGATCATCAGATACTCATAAGACATACTGGTAAGGTAGTAGCTTGCCTGCTGCGCGTCTGACCGTTTCCTCGTTGCAGCGCGGTTCTTAATGCCGTCCGTTCAGATAGACTGCAGTGCCCGCTTCGGCACCTTGCTGCGCAGCCATGCGAAGAACTTCGCCACACCCAGCCCCGAGCGGGTGGCAAGGCGGGGAAAAAGACGGCGGTAGTGATAGAAGACCTTGCTTGGCAAGCCCGGTATGACCAGGAACTTTTTGCGTGAGATCGCGTCCACCACGCGGTTGGCGACTTTCTGCGGAGGCGCGCCGAAGAGCTCTAGAAATCGTTCCACCAGCTGCACGCCCTTGAAATGGAGGGGCAAATCCTTGATAGTCTGCGTCTTCGCCATGGGGGTCTTTACGTAGCCCGGGCAGACCAGGGTGACGCCTACGCCGTTGCTCTTCAAGTCGTAATAAAGTACCTCGGTAAGACCGGTCACAGCGAACTTGCTCGCGCAGTAGGCCGATTGCCCCGGGATGGGGATAATGCCGTCGATGGAACCTATGTTAACGATATGGCCTGATCCCCGCTCCGCCATAGACGGCAAGAAGGTCTCGATCATGTTTATCGTGCCCATCAGGTTGACGTCGATTATGCGTTTCCATTCATCGTGGTCGGTGGCGGTAACATGGGCAATAAGGGTGATGCCGGCGCAGTTCACCAAGATGTCCGGGCTGAGGCCTTTTTCCTCGAGCTCGTCCTTGATCAGGCGCAGGTCTTCAATGGATGTCACGTTGGCCTGGAAGCCGTGTACCCGGTACCCTTCACCCCTCAATTTCACCAAGGCCTTGTCTAGAGACGTCTGGTTCATATCCAGCAGGATAGGCTCGGCTCCCTTGCTCGCGAGTTTGGCCGCTATGGCAAAGCCGATGCCGCTGGCGCCACCGGTCACCAAAGCCTTCCTGCCTTTTATATCCAGACGATGTCTCATCGCAGTCACCCGCATATTTCTATCACACATATCGATGCGGCACACTGACCGAGATTATTCCTGTTGGCTCACCGCACCTCGCATTACCGGGTTCATTTGCTTACTCTCACCTCTCGATCCTAACATCGATGATATTTGTAAATAGAAAACATTGCAATACGCAAATATATATCCTTACATCTGACCTATACCGCTCGGACGATTGCACCTCGGATAAGCTCGGCACAAGCAGCGCGTAAGCGCCAGCGCCAGTGTTCTTTCGGCCCGGGGCCTCGGGGTAACGGTTTCGCTTCGCGCCCCTTGCCTCTCGGTGAGGAGGCGGCCACATCAAGGCGCTCGCTGCAACCGACCCCGTAGTTCCCCGGGCAGTGGGTTCTATATGGGGCGACGCCCGAACAATGTTTTTGCTCCCCCTGCCATCTCCTACGCACGCTCAAAACACTCTTCAGACTTCAGACTTCAGACTATCCTGGCCTGACACGCGTGCGCCCGGACGTTCGATATTTTTGACATATGTTTTAAATAGAAAATATGATTGGGGCAGAAACGCGACAGCGAATAGGGGGGAAGAGAAGATGCCTGCTCTGGAAACCGAAGTACTCATCATCGGCGCCGGCGTGCTCGGAGCCGCCACTGCAAGAGAACTCTCAAAGTACAAGGTCGACGTCACCGTAGTGGAGAAGGGCGTCGACGTAGGCTGGGGTATAACCAAGGCCAACGTCGGCGTGGTCTGCCAGGGAAGGGATACCCTGGAGTTCCGGCCAGAATACCACCGCACCAAGCTCCTATGGAGGGCGCTGCCCCTCATGGAGCCCATGTGCAGGGAGCTCGATGTCCCGTTCAAACAGGTTGGGGCATACCTGATGATCCGGGATATGACCCTGAAGGAGAAGCTGGATAAACTCGCTGCACGCACAGAGAGCCTGGGGCTGGGCTCGGACGTCTACTACCCCTATACCGAGCTCAAGGAGCGGGAGCCTTACATCTCGCAGGAGATAAAGGGAGGGCTGTACGACCATGCCATCGCCGTGGTCCATCCCGTCTATCTCACACAGGCCCTCATGGAGAACGCCACAGGTAACGGCGTGAAGCTGATGCTGGAGACGGAGGTGCAGGATATCCAGGCGGGCCACGCCATGTTCACCGTGCAGACTGACCGGGGGGAGATCAAGGCGCGCTACGTGATCAACGCGGCGGGGGAGTGGGTAGACAAGATGGCCGCCATGGTCAACGCCGACGACTTCGTCCTCTTCCCCATCAAGGGTTACGTGGGCGTCCTGGACCGGAACTGTTCGGAGTTGGCGGGAAGCCTATTAGCGGTCCTTCCCGAGGAGCCGGGGGATATGAACATCGTGGTTCCCACGGTGGAGGGGAACCTTCTCTTCGGTATCCAGCTCCAGATAAACCGGCGCCACGACCGCTCCACTACCGAGCACATGGCCAGGCAAGCGCTGAAGAACGCCCGCAAACTCATACCGGAGATATCGGAGAAGGACGTCATCAACTCCTTCTGCGGCTACCTCATGTTCCGCAACTTCGAGATCGGTTGGCACGAGTGCGAGGTGGCCATGTCCGAGCGGGTGCCCCGCTTCATCAACATGACCATAGGGTATCCCGGCGTGAGCGCCAGCCCGGGGGCGGCCCTGGAGGTGGTGGAGATACTGCAGGGGGACGGCCTCGCGCTGGAGCCGGACCCCGCGTTCAATCCCTACCGCAAGGACATCCCGGATTTCAGCATGCTCTCCGAAAAGGAGAGAAAGGCCCTCGTAAAGAAAGACCCCCGCTACGGCCACGTGGTCTGCCGCTGCGAGACGGTGACCGAGGGCGAGATAGTCGAGGCGGTAAAACGCGGCGCAACCACGCTGGACGGCGTGAAGTTCAGGGTGCGCCCCGGCACCGGGCGCTGCCAGGGAGGCTTCTGCGGCCCCCGCGTGACCCGCATCATCGCCCGGGAACTGGACATACCCGAGACCGAGGTCACCAAGGCGGGCGGGGGCTCGGTCCAGGTCCCCCTGCGAACCAAGCAGCTTCTGGAGGGAGGGGGCAGGCATGGCTAACCGGGTTGACGTAGCCGTGATCGGGGCAGGACCGGCCGGCCTGGCCGCCGCCATCGCCGCCCGCGAGCAGGGAGCGGAGAAGGTACTGATCATCGAGAGGGCCGAACAGCTGGGCGGCCTGCTCCCACAATGCATACACAACGGCTTCGGGCTGCTCTATTTCGAACAGGATATGACCGGGCCGGAGTACGAGAAGGCTTTCATAGAGAGAGCCCTGGACCTTGGTGTGGAGGCCCAGCTCGAGACCATGGTCATCGACCTGGACGCGGAACGCGGCATCACCGCCGTAAGCCGCAAGCACGGCTACATGAAGTTCAAGCCCGGCGCCGTGGTCCTGGCCATGGGCTGCCGCGAGAGGTCGCGGGGAGCGGTGGGGATCCCGGGCACCAGGCCGGCCGGGGTGCTAACGGCGGGGACCTGCCAGAGGTTCGTGAACATCGAGGGATATATGCCGGGTTCGCGCTACGTGGTCCTGGGTTCAGGCGATATCG
>Ga0315274_10005061_pt1 | contig 19335 bp, 17 predicted proteins | sample YL17G02_20_MG_FD_203700 | JGI IMG/M metagenome (GOLD analysis project Ga0315274, IMG submission 203700) | Sediment microbial communities from Yellowstone Lake, YNP, Wyoming, USA - YL17G02_20 | ecosystem: Environmental > Aquatic > Freshwater > Lake > Sediment | place: USA: Wyoming | collected... | reverse complement strand
TCGTCCCTGAAGCCGAGCTTTAACAATCCTCTTCTTATCTCATCCTCGTGGGTTCCTGAGAAAGTGGTCCCGTCGACTATATTGCCGGAATGCGCGGCATATTTCCCGGCCAGGATCTCCAGCAACTGGCTGACAGTCATCCTCGATGGTATGCCGTGCGGGTTGAAAATTATGTCGGGTATCACCCCGCTTGAAGTGAAGGGCATGTCCTCCTGGGGAACGAGCAGTGCCGTCACGCCCTTCTGCCCGTGCCTGGTTGCGAACTTGTCGCCGAGTTCGGGTATCCTCTCGTCCCTTATCCTTACCTTGAAGAGCTGCTCCCCGTTAGGGGTCTCGCTTATGAGTATCTTGTCTACTATTCCGCCTTCTCCGTACCTTACGGTTATGGATGACTCCCTCTTGTTCTCTATGTCCGTTGTGAAGTCCCCTCCGGTGAGGAACCTGAGCGGGGAGGTCTTTCCTATGAGGACGGAGTCGGAATCGACCACGGTCTCCGGGTTTATTATCCCGTCCTTGTCCAGGTACTTGTACATCTCCTCCCCCATGTAGCCCTTTATCCCTGGTTCGGGTATGCTTATTATGTCCTCCTGGCCTCCCCAGTATCTTTTCTTCATGGTCTCGTAGGTCCTGAAGTAGAATGAGCGGAACATGCCACGGTCCACGGAGCTCTTGTTCAGCACAACGGCGTCATTGAGATTGAACCCCTCCCAGCACATGACCGCGATCACTACGTTCTGGCCGTATGGATGAGCCTTCAGGATGCTGTCCGTCTTGGTCTGGACAATTGGCATCTGCGCATAGGTAAGGATGTTGAACTTGGTGTCGGTCCTTATCAGGAAGTTGTCCACCGGAGAGCCTATCGCCTGGCCCACCATCTTGGCGCCGTAGTTGACCCTGTCGCCTCTGTTGTATTCCGCGTAGGGCGTAAGGCTTGCGGATATCCCGAGTATGAGGACCGGATTGAGCTCCAGGTGCGTGTGATCCTTTTCGAGCTCTTTGGGGTCAATGGCAATGTAAGCATTCTCCTCCTCCTCCGCATCGAGATATTCTATTATCCCGTGCTGGATGAGGTAGGACCAGGCTATCTTCCCCTCATCTAACTTCTTGACTAAGTCGGCGGTGAGTCTCGACTTGCCGTCCTCGACTATTATGAGCGGCCTTCTTGCCCTTCCGGAATCCGTGTTTATCCTTATCTCGTTGAAGTTGGGCATGTAGGAGATGTTGAGCTCCTCGGGCATCAGGCTGTGCCTTCTCTTCTTCCTTATCTCGTTCATGAACTTGGCGGCGTTCTCGACACTGCCCATGAAGTTCCCGTTATAGTAAACATCAGTCTTCTCCTTCCCCGGCTCGTGCCTCTTTGCCGTGCTCATGCCACACCCACCTCCTTTATGGCCTTCACCAGTTCGGCATCGTCCTTGTCGGAAAGACCCGCAGTTATCTCCGTCAGGAGAGCGAGGTGTTTGCGCAAACCTATCGAGCTCCCTTCAGGCGTCTCTGCCGGGCAGAGCCTGCCCCACTCGGTCGGGTGCACCTGCCTTGCCTTGAAATGTTCTTGCGTCGAGGTGAGAGGAGATAGCACCGACCTCAGGTGGGATATCGACTTAATGTAGGAGCTCCTGTCCAGCCTCTGCGAAACGCCTGTTCTCCCCCCTATCCACGTCCCGGTGGCCAGGGAAGAGAGTATCTGCTTGGTCACGGTGTTCGCCTCTATTATGGACTGGACCGAGGGCGTTTTGCCACGCTTGACCAGCTTCTGGTAATTATAAGTCATCTTGGCTATCAGGCCCCATCTTCCGAGGAGTATCGACCTGAACAGCTGCTCGAACAGCTCGCCTGACATGAGGAGCCGCTTGTTGGAGTAATGGTCTATGTCGTCATCTGAGGAGAAGCCGAGCTTTACGGATATGCACTTCCTTATTATCCTTGCGAGATATTTGTCTTTAACCGCCCTGTCCCCGGTTTCCTGGCCCAGGTGGGGAAGCAGATACCTGTCGAGTATCTGGGTGACCCGCTCGTCCACGTAGTCTTTCGACACCTTGAGCTTCTTCCCCATGAAATCGATCGCCTCCGCCGTCGTTATGACATCGGTCTCGTAAAGATTCGTGTAAAATTCGTTAAGTATGACGTCCTCCTTCGAGATAAGGCTGCAGAGCTCCTTGTCGTTCTCGAGTCCAAGCGCCTTCAGCAGAACCACTATCGGCAGCTTCTTTATGTTCGCGAAGGATATGGTTATGCCGCCGTCAAGCTTCATCTCTACCAGGTGCCTCTGCTTGAAGCCCGACCTCTCGGAATTTATCCTTACGGTTATGCTCCCGTTCTCGTTCTTCTCGAATATGGGCTTGTTCGATGATATCTCCTCAGTAAGCACCAGAACTCTCTCCGTTCCGTTGACTATGAAATACCCTCCGGGATCGCTCGGGTCCTCCCCCACGTCCACCAGCTCCTTCTCGTCCAGATCCGAGAGCATGCATCTCTTCGACCTTACCATTATCGGGAGGTCGCCTACGTGCACCTTTTCGCTCTTCTCCTGGACGCCGTTGAATATGGGGATTATGTTGACATATAGCGGGGCCATGTAGGTGATGTTCCTTATCCTGGCCTCGTTCGGGTATACGGTCCGTATGGAGCCGTCCGCCTCGTTTATTATGGGCTTCCCGACCACGACTTCGCCGAACTTGAGCTTGAGATCTTCAGCCTCCTGCATCACCCGGACCACGCCGACCTCGTTTATTATCTTCTGGAGGCCGAAGTCTATGAAGTTGTTGAAGGATTCTATCTGGAATTTGACCCACTCCCTTTCCTTCTCGAATCCCTTCACAAGCGAAACGAACATGCAAAAACCCCTATACGACCATCCTGTAATATATGGTCTCTCCGGCGACTGGGGATATCCTTGTTATCTCAAGAACGTCGCCCGATTTGGCTCCGATCATCTCCACTACCGGGTCCTTCGAAAGCATCTTCGGGAGCTTCTCCGCTCTCGTGTTCAGCCTTTCCAGAATCTGTTTCTTTTCCTCTGCCGAAAGAACCCGGAACTTGGGAACGAGCTCGTGTTTCAGTATCTCAATTATACAACCACCACTTATAACTCACAGGCTAAACAGCCGTGTTGGAGTTATTGTACCTGGACTAGTATTATGATGACCTGACTGCAACTTTCGCGACTTTCTGCCGGCGGGGTTATCTGGGCCTTCTGTTTTGGTATATAGACCTTTATCTATATGTTTGCAGTAAGTTAAATGTTTTGAGCCAGAGTATTTAAAGCTTTGCCCCAATCCCTTAAAAAACCGTACTAAAAGAGTTTTTATAATTGAGTAGTTAATTAAGGGGGAGATTTTGGAGCAAATCCGGTTTTTAAAGGGTTTTCCGAAGGGCAAAGCTTAAGGAGACGTCCCGACCCGAAGAGAGTGTGAGAAAAGGATGGAAGCCGTCTACGAAAGCAATGAGCGGGCGCTGAAATCCGCGGGGATGGACTAATTTTTGTAAGCCAGGAGAAATTTAGTGGATGTCAGGAAGAAAAGCAAAGCTTTTCTGACGTTGACTCCCCGTTACCTTTAGACGCATACAGATGTATGCGTCATTCGGCTTTTTCGATTGAGCCTTTTTGAAAAAGGCTCATATGAGCTCGGCGGGATTCGAACCCGCGACTCCCGGATATCTTTCTGTCATTTGGCTTTCGCCATCAACACACTTTTATGCTCAGATAAAAGTTTCACGCCACGGGACCGCGAACAGTCCACGCGACCGGTGCTCTACCAGGCTGAGCTACGAGCCCCTATGTTTACTTGGATTTTAATTAATAAAACCGCGGATGCTTATAAAGGTGAAAAATAAGCGCCTCGGCCGGGAGTTTCAGACAGACGCAATTTGGGTCGCGTCATCCTTTGAACCCGGGTCCAGAGAGTTCTGCAAGGCCTTTCCTGAAAAAGGCTTATGACAGTCTCTGATGATAGACCGCTACACTACCGAGGCAATGATATGCTTCACAAATGGCAGCTTAAAAATCAATTCCATGCTGCCGTTTGTGTATCTCCTATATTTATTTACAAATTTAAATATATTATTCGGTGCATTTGCATGGAAGACAGGCTGAAAACACTGTTCGAGGAGCAGGAGAAGCTCAACAGTCACATAAGGGAGTCGAAGAAGGACCAGGGGTTCGGCTATGATTACACGGAGACCGAGTGGATAGACAAGCTCACCACGGCTATTATAGAGGAGGCAATGGAGATAAAGGCCCACTCGAACTGGAAGTGGTGGAAGCGGCCCAAGGACCGCAGCAGGGAAGAGCTCAAAGAAGAGATAGTCGACCTGCTCCACTTCTGGATCACCCTCTGCCTCAAGCTCGGGATCAAGCCCGAAGAGATTTTTGAAGCCTACATGAGCAAGAACAGGAAGAACATGGAAAGGCAGGATAACGGCTATTGAAGCCTTTTTCTTTTAATCATCCTGCTGAGCACTTTCAGGATATGGGTTCTCCAGTCCTTCTCCAGCTGGGTCCTGAGAAAGGACAGCATGGATTTTTCGTTCTTCGTGAGGCCGGGGATTCTCTCCGCCTTTTTTATCTTTTCGAGTATCTCCAGATCCTTCTTGGTCTTGAGAACGTATCTTTTCCTTTCCGCCGGGGTGAGTTGCATGATTTCTAGTTGTCCTGCAGAAATAAAAACGGGAGAACATAAGAATGAGCAGCTATCTAGTGTTCCCACCTATTCGGCAGTACTTACTAAACCGCTAGGAGTTTTAACTTCTGTGTTCGGAATGGGAACAGGTGAACCCTCCCGCTTTGGCCGCTCGTAATGTTATTGGCACGCAGGGTTTAAAAACCTTACTGTGGCATTCCGGGGGCCCGCATTCTTTGCCTAAACCGTTTTTAGTGGTGGTTTTTAAGGCAAAAAGGCAACAACTAATATGGAGCCACTCGTCAAGAGGATTAACTACCTGAAGAAGACCGAGATCGGGAACATAATAAGCCACAGGATGAAGCATTTCAAGGAGCTCAGCAGGAAGAATGATGATGAATGGTTCTCGGAACTGTGTTTCTGCCTTCTTACCGCAAACTCGACCGCGAAGCTGGGAATATCGATACAGTATGACATCGGCTTCGACGGGTTCTACAACATGACCCATGACGAGCTTTCCAAATACCTGAAGGGAAGGGGCCACAGATTCTGGAACAAGAGGGCCGAGTTCATACACTGCGCAAGGAAGAACAGGGACGTAAAGAACGAGCTCTCCGGGATACACACCGTCGAGGACAAGAGGGAATGGCTGGTGAAAAATGTGAAAGGCATCGGCTACAAGGAGGCGAGCCACTTCCTGAGGAACACCGGGCATGACGATGTGGCCATCCTCGACAGACACATCCTGAGCATCATGCACAAGTTCGGCATGATAAGCGAGAGGCCGAAGAGCCTCACGAGGAAAAGGTATCTTGAGCTCGAGCAAAAGCTAAAGCCCCTGGCAAAGGAAACTAATCTAAGCCTCGCGGAGCTTGACCTCTATCTCTGGTACATGAAGACCGGAGAGATACTGAAATAAGCACATTTTATTCGTTCTTCAAAAACTCGATGAACAATCGTAGACCGAAGCCCGTCGCGCCCTTTGGTATATAGCCCCTGGGCTTCTCGTACCACGACGTGCTGGCTATGTCAAGGTGGAGCCAGTGCTTTGATCCCGTGAAGGACTTCAAGAAGACTGCGGCCATGATCATCCCGGCATACCTGCCTTTCATGTATCCCAGGTTGGTGAGGTCCGCGGTCTCTCCTTTGATCTCCTCCACGTACTCCTTGTACATCGGCATCCCCCAGACGCGTTCATAGGTCTTCTCTCCTGCCTCGAACATGCGCTTCCCAAGCTTCTCGTCGTTGGTGAACATCCCGGCCACGTATTCGCCGAAGGTCCCAAGGCATGCTCCAGTGAGCGTCGCTATGTCTATTATGGTGCCTGCCTTCTCCTTCTTCTCGGCATAGGCAACAGCATCCGCGAGTATGAGCCTGCCCTCGGCATCAGTGCTGACGATCTCAACGGTCTTTCCGGAAAACGACTTGATGACGTTACCCGGCTTCACGGAATTCGGCCCTATCATATTCTCGCAGAGAGGCATTATGCCTACCACATTCTTTTTGACCTTCAGCTCTGCAAGCGTCTTCATCGTTCCGAGGACGGCGAGCGCCCCTGCCTTGTCTCCCTGCATCTTGTCCATGTACGGGAAAGGCTTCAGGTCAAGTCCGCCAGTGTCGAACGTTATCCCCTTCCCAACCAGGGCTATCTTCTCCTTCCCCTTTCCGCCCCTGTGCTCCATCACTACCATCCTGGGACTGTATTTGGAGCCGCCGCCGACGGCAAGGATAAGGTTCATTCCCATCTTCCTGAGACCCCTCTCGTCAAACACGGTGATTTTCAAACCGCTTTTTCCGGCCACGTCGCGCGCCAGGTCTGCCATGCTCTCAGGGTTCATCACGTCGCCGCTCTCGTTTGTCAGCTCCCTTATCCAGTTTACGTTCCTGCAGACGACTGAGGCCTCATCGACGTGTCTCTTTGAAAGTTCAACATCCTTCGCATCCGTGTATATCTCAAGCGAAGAGATATCCTTTAATTTCTTTTTCTCCTCGAGCTTGTACTTGTCGAAGTCATATTTTCCAAGAATCGCGCCCTCGGCGAAGGCCTTTGTCCTGTCCTGCACGTGGATTCTTCCGGAACTCTCGATGAAAACCGAGAACCCGGGGACCTTCAGCGACTTCGCAGCGTTCACGGAATGTGCCCCGGCCTTCCTGTATTTCTCAACATCAACTTCCTTCTCCTTTCCCATTCCCAGAAGAAGCATCCTTTTCTTTCCGTCCACGTTACGGACGATGGCGGCCTTTCCATCCTCGCCAGTGAAATCCCCTATCCTTATGAGATCACCTATCTCGCTGTAGGGAGCCTTGCCTCCCTTCTTCTTTATCCTGGCCGCCTCCTCCTCGAAGAACGGAATGACAAGAAGTTCGGATTTTATAGCTTTAAGATCAGACTTATGGACAGACACCTTCATGCGCACACCCCTCAACATTATATAATATGTAATATAATGGCGCGATTAATATTTATTGCCTAATGGAGTTATCATCCTGTTTAATAATACCACTTAACAGGAACTACAAAATCCAAGATTTAAATAATTTAAAAATATTCTAATAAACATGACAGAAGGAATTATTGCATTAAGACCCCATCATATAGACAGGTTTGTAAGTTATTATCATAAATTTAGCCATATGTTTGACAATCCCTGGATTCTTGAGAAAGATTACGGCAAAAAATTTCCCCCAAAACTTAGAGCATTATTTGACCATATCGCTTCCGGTGGAAATGATGAGTATATACTAGTAAAAAACGATCTTGATAAAATCTGCTATATGTGCCCTCTGAGACGTAAACGTAAAACTTGCAAATATCCCGATTCGTTAAGTTTATGGTATTCTGGGTATGTTATGCAAGAGATGAATTTAAGAGAAGGGTTTTTGTATCCGATAGGGGAATTCATGGAAAGAGTAAAACGACTTTATCCTGACAGAAATCCGGTTGGAAAATGAGAATACTGCTATCTCTTTATCTCTTCGTACAGCTTCTTCATCATCATCGCGTCCTGCTCTATGTTAGGGCTCTCGGATATCACCACGCCCTTCACCCTGAAGTCAGCTAATGCTTTGAGCAGGCCCATGTAATCGAACCCGGATTCTTCAAGAGTGAGATGGTTCCTCTCCCCGCCGGGCCCATAGGCTATTCCTGAGACGTGAGAATGCATGTTGTCCAGCATGTTCCTCCCGAGCGCTTCCTCGAGCCTCGCGAGTACCTCAGAGGTTTTTTCATATCCGTTCACTCTCCCTCCGCTGCGAGCGTACAGGTGGGCAAAGTCTATGCACGGAAGGATGTTGCTCAGCTCCTGGCTTAGTATGATAAGCTCCTCGAGGGAGCCAAATTGTGTGGGTTTGCCTGTAATCTCCGGGCGGAGCATTATTCTATTACCCTCTGATTTCAGCTTGTTCAATATCTTCTCCAGCTGAACCTTTATGTTCGCATGGGCTTTGTCGCTTTCCATCCCCATGTGGAAGCCTGCGTGAAACGTCAGGCTCCGGCAACCGCATATATCTGCTATCTTCGCGGACCTGAGTATCCTCTCGGCGCTCTCCACGGTCTTTGTCTTGTCAAGAGAGTTAAGGTTTATGTAGTATGGCGCGTGGCAAGTGAGAATGACGTCCTCCTGCCGTGCAGCGAGGTTTATGTGCTCTGCCATCTCCTCGCCTATGTTTATGCTGCGCACGAACTCGAGCTCCATGCATTCGAGCCCAAGCTTCCTCACGAACCTCACGCCGTCAAGCGTTTTGCCTCCGGCCGATGAGCATGATATCGGTATGCCGGCAGTCCCGAAACGAAGTTTATCCATGTCGCTCACCCTTGCTCGCTCCCTACCACTTTCTTCCTGAAAAAGAGCCAGTTCTTTTTGTTCCCGGAGAATGCGGTGCGGAGCAACACGAATTCCCCGCGCAGCTTTTTTCCGTTTATTTTTATGATGAGTTTGTCAGGTTTCTTGTCAATCATCTCGTAAGTCCCGGAGTCCCAGATCTTCACATCTCCTGCGCCGTATTGGCCTTCGGCGATCCTCCCTTCGAACTTTTCATAGCCCAAGGGATGGTCATCGACCTCCACTGCAAGCCGCTTTACAGCCGGGTCATCGCTCGGCTCCTTCGGTATGGCCCATGACCGGAGGACTCCATTAATCTCTATGCGGAAATCCCAGTGCAGGTGGCTTGCATCATGTTCCTGTATTACGTATACCTTTCCTTTGGCTTTAGCCGGCATGATTATCAATTATATTTTGCGCGGAAATTAAAAAGTAAATTTGACGATAAATAAAACTTTTTACCTTCCCCATCTGTTCCCGAACCTGCCTATGTACAGCCCAACGAACCATATGGCAAGGATCACGATCAGGAAGAACCCTATCCTGAAGTTCTCGAATGCGGGGATGCCGGAGCCGAAATAGAAAGCCAGGATTATCGCGATCAGCATCATGATCATCATGAAGATGATGTCCCTCTCGAAGCTGTAGGGGTCATGTATCCTGTGCATTCCGCCTGTCATCTCTTATCACGTCCTACTTTGTAATATATAATGCCCGCGAGCAGCACGAGCACTGCCAGGCTGGCCGGGCCCAGCTCGGGGAACTCTGCCGGGAACATTATGTTTACGTCGAGGCTGTCGAAGTCCAGAAGGCCACGGTCAGAGTTGTAAGCATCCAACTGGAGAGCGAACGCCGGGGGGCTCACATCTGCAGCAGGCATAAGCTCAACAGAGATTATCCTCTCCTCGTGCGGGTTAAGAACGCTGGTCCACTTTATGGCTCCGTTGTCGGAGAACACCGCCTGTCCCTTCCCGAGGAAGCTTCCTCCGAGCGTGAGTGTGAACTCATCCTCTATGGGCAATATGTTCCTGACCTGCACGGGAACCCTTATCCTCGTCCCTACTACTAGGTCGACTTCCTCTGCCATGAATTCAGCGATCGGATGGTCAAGCATGTAGAAGTGCCAGTAATAGTTCGGTATTGTCGGAGGGCTGGTCTCATTTATAATCGGTTTGCCGGCCTGCTCGGCATAGACATAATAGTCAATCCTCTTGTCCCCGTCCTGCGGGACTATGTCAACCTTGCAGATATAATCAGGGGTCACGCCTTCGCAGTTGACGGGTTCTTTCCATATCCATGATTCCTTTGGATCATTCAGGCCATGTATGGTGTAGTTTATCTTTATGTTATACAGATTAGTTCCCGGGACGATTATCTTTGCGTTTATACCCGCCGGGAAGTCCGAAGCTGTTTTTCCGCCGAAGATGTTAGTCATGTTACCCCACGGCGTGCTGACCCACGTGTCCACGATTAAGGGTATGACGACTGTCACGTTCGTGTCAGGCTTTGACTTTATCTCCACGTTGTTCACATTGTCCCGGGCGATGCTGCGGAAGAAGAACGTGAAGTTGTAAATATCCTTGTCCCTGAGGACGCCGGGGACAAGAGCCTTAAGGTCGAGGTTCGCTATCTCCGTCAATGCGGTCCAGTTGTTGGGGGACATGCCAAGCACCTCAGTAACGTTCCTCCATCCTATCGTCTTTCCGGACGAGCCGTTCAGGTATTTGAATTCTATGTAGTATGCATAGTATGTATTCAACCCGGAGCCTGGCATCCCGTCAGGCAGGTTGGGGTCTGTCCCGCTCCAGGACAGGTTTATTCGGGTCGTGTTGTATATGAGGGCAGGAAGCCTGTCCACCGAGGAGATCGGGGCGGTCTTGTCAAGGCCTATGGTATCGAACGTGGTGTTCGTCAGGACTCCCATGGTTGCATTGAACATCACTGTTCTCAGCCCCTGGGTTCGGTTCATCACCCAAGGGGATATGAACGAAGTTATTCCGGACTCCGTCCCGCCGCAGATTACGGAAACCCACGGCTTGCTCTCGTTGCTGAAGGAGCAGTATGTAATCTCTCCTGTGGTGTAATTCATGTAAGTGGCATTCAGAACCACGTTCTCGCTGTTGGTGTAGGCATCACCGTCATTTATCGTGAGCTTCACAGGGAAGCCGCCTATTATCAGCTTCCTCTCCTCGGTGCTGTTCCTGCGGGCTGCTGTGTCGTTTGCGTAAGCCGTGTAATAATATTCACCGAATATTAGTTTCGTCATGTTTATGTAATAGAAGTAATGGCCGCTATCATTGTGGCTGTACTTCATGGTGTAGTTAACGGTTCTGTTCCATGAAAGCCAGACCGTATGTATCGGCGACGTCTCGTTGAGCACGCTTACGTTTATGAATGCCCAGTTGACTCCCATCACAGAATTGTTTTCCGGGGTTGGGGGGATGAATGAAACAGACAGGCCATGACGGAGCCATAAGCTTCTTGGCGCTGTCATTCTGACATCACTCTGCGTGTTGTTGACATAAGCCCTGAATGTGTAGTTGCGACCCGACACTAGCCCTGCCATTTCACGGCTGTAAAAATAATGCGTCCCGTTGAATGATTCGAAATTGCCGAAGCTATAGTTGGTTACGACAGAGGCTCCTGTGTTCTGGTTAGTCACGTTCCACTCGAGCCAGACCCTGTCGATTGGGTACGAAACATCAAGCACTGATACGTTTATGGTTGCAAAAGAGCTTCCCCACTCGCCTGATCGCGGGGTGGGCAGCTCGAAATTTATGTCAAGGCCGGTCTTCTTTGTCATACAGCACACCTTGATAGCATTCGGAGGCGGATTTGTACAGTTACCCACATGCCTGCCAGCCCCTGAGGCGGACTCTTCCGTAAGCGTCACCACACAACCCCAGCCTTCGGCGGCATCGCAGACGGTTGAGCTACAGGAGACGTCAGCATCAGTTGATCCAATCGTGGCATCCATTGGAAATGTCACTCCGGAATAATCCGGCTTTTCAGCATGCGTATTATGGTCGTTCTTGACCTTCAGGAACACGGCCTCTCTGGTAGTCCTCTGGTAGGTCAAGTGGGCCCCCATATCATCATGGCAACAAACATAGAATATGGGCTCAATGTAGCCCAAAGGGAATTCGTAGCTTGGAAGGAAGACATGAGTGTTGTAATCCCTGTTGTACATCCCGAGAACCTTTACTTCTCCTGTATCACAGCGTTCAGGCTTTATGCTGCATATGAGCTTCGCGTCAGCGAATCCTGATAGAACGATGAATGAAGCAGCGAAAGATATTATTATAATTAACCCACACATCTTCCCCGAAATGCCAGCACCCATATATAACAATTAATGGTCGGTCCATAAATATATTGGCCGGCAGCCGGGCATGCGCCGGACGTATCCATGCGTGAATTTTTAGAGTATTTAAGGGGGGAAAACAAACAGATAAATATGTATTTTGAAAAGAGGGAAAAGATATACATAGTAGCTATTGTAGCCGTGTTCATTGTTGCGATGGCGCTGATTTCATATTACTTCCTTTTCCTGCAGAAAACAGGTTCTCCAGGGCAAAACCAGGGAGCGCCTGCAGACGACATGACGCTTTTCGAATCGGCGATAAGCCAGGGAAACAGCGGCCTCTGCAGCCGGATAAAGGAGGAAGCCCTCAGGGACCAGTGTATGGAGGCCATAGCTCCTTCCGGGGGAAACGCGCAGCCGGATGAGCAGGCACTCAGGGACTCGGGATATTTCGAGGAGGCGCTATCGAAGGGTGACGCCAGCATCTGCGAAAACATAGTTGAGAGTGAGCTGAAGCTTCAGTGCAGAGAGGCGCTCTCCTCGGCAGCAGAAGACCAGCCGGAGCTTACCCTGGACCAGAAATCTGACATGGACAATTTTGAAAGGGCGATGTCAGAGGGGAACCCTGCCTATTGTGCCAGCATAACGGAAGAAGAACTTAGGCGCATCTGCAGCGAGACAGTGGGCGCGTAAAGGATTTTCTGTTCTATCCTGCATATGATTTTAAGACTTATTATGCTCCCGGACAAATAATTATTAATGCTCATCATTGATGACTATTTAATCCGGTGCCATGATGAAGGATAATGATTTTCAGGGAAGGATAATGAAGCTTCTTGAGAAGCAGAGGTACGGCCTTACCATAGAGGATGTTTCTCGCATTATTGGGATAAACCGGGCCACTGCGTCAAAGTATCTCGCCGTCCTTGATGCCGGAAGGAGGATTCTGACGAGAGATGTGGGGAAGGCGAAGCTCCATTATCCAAAAAGCAGGGAGACGGAGAGGTGGCTCAAATGATATCCAAATTAAGGCCGGGCATTGTAATTCCCCTGTTCCTGTTGATCATGCTTGCAATAAATCTGCCTGCTTACGGGGCAGTTCCGGACACCCCGGTTCCTGCAATAAATTCCACGGACGGAACAAACTCCACAAGCCAGGACCTCAACTGCTTCGGCAGGATACTGGACCAGGGCAACGACAAAATGAACGTGACTATCATCTGGTACAACAACGGCGTGCTGAATCTCACGCTGGATTACAACGAAAGCTACGACAACGGGACGGATTTCAACGCAGTCCTTGGATCGGGCAACACGTCAGTGGGACATAACTGGAGCTGCTCGATGAGGCTTTATGACGGCATTAATTTCAGTGAATGGGGGGAAAGCAGCAATCTTACGATAGCAGGCCTGCTCTCGGCTCCGTCTGACGCAACGACATCAGAATATGCAATCTCCGGGTCTGTGGGTGGAACCATGACAGGCGGCTCTACCTCGGTACATGGACAGATCATAAATTTCACGCACGGCACGTGGGGCAAGAGGCTGGAGCTGACGGCTCTCTTCAACACATCCGATGTTAATCTTTCATCTCTCGTCATCCAGGCTTCATCCGGGAAGACGGCGGTAGATATTACAGGAGCTACAGGAATCGAGACAGACCATACCATATTTGTTCCAAACAACTACAATTCAGGCGTGCATGTATGTCCGGATGCAAAGAGTCTTGATGAAGTAAGCCAGAGCTGCCCCGGTATAATCAGCTTTTCATACAGCGAGGCACTTTCCGGCACCACCAAAAGCGGGATAAAGGCGGAAATGGAATCCGGGAATTATAGAATAAGCGGCCTTGCCGGGAGCGGGTCAGGGGAGAATCCATATCTGGAAGTGGATATTATCACTCCGATAAACGGGCTGAACGTCCCGCAGAACACGACGTTCTCCGTTAATGCGACTGTTTACTGCAGGAACGGGGACTGCGGAAACGTGAATGGCGCGCTGAGGTATAACGATTCATCGCAGATGCCTGACACGAATATAAACATCTCTGCCGGAGCCACGCCTTTCTACATAAAGTCCGGAGGAAACCCACAGGATTGCGGAAGCAACCCGCTGTCAGAAGGTGAATTCTGTAATCTCACATGGACAGTGAACGCGACAGGCGGCCAGGGATCTGATTATAAGCTGGGGACGTTTTTCCAGTCGGATAGCGGGTTTGCCGGAGCAAACTTCACAGAGAACAGCACGGTAAAGATAACCGGATGTCTCATAGACATAACGCTCCAGTGGTCCGGGATCTCATTCGGGGTGCTCACACCGGGAGACAGGGTGAACGCATCCGGAAATGATGAGGATTATTACAACGTCACTGTTGAGCCGGCCACATCCTGCAGCATTGATCTTTACATAAACGGGACAGGGCTGGAGAACCAGAGCCTGGGATACGCCATCGGCGCGGGAAACATATCTTGGAGCAACACCACGAACGACTATGCAGGCTCTCACCAGCTTGAAAGCACATGGGATTTCATAGGGGGCGGGATCGCTCCGGGAGAAAACACGACGACCTGGTATTGGCTGGACATGCCCTACGGGATAGCGTCAGGGAATTATGCAGGCATGATGAGCATAAAGGCCGTGCCTTCGGGGGAATCGCCATAAGGTGACTTCATGAAAAAAAGATTGCTTTCAATGATGTTCGCGTTCTCCTTAGCCGTGATGCTGTCATGCGAAATGGCGGAGGCAGGGGTTTCAATAGGATCTGTCATCTACAGGAACCAGGCGGAAGCCATGAACGGAAGCGGAGTCACGTTCAGCATCCTGCTTTTCAACATGCATGAAAAGTCCTCAATGAGTGTAATGGTCGTTCCAAAAAGCTATCCTGAAGGGTGGGGAGTCTCCGCCGATCCGGAAGAACTGGATCTGTCTTACACGGTTGCTGAAAACCATGTGACCCCGGAACCAGGATATGAATACGTAAGCCTTCCCGGCAGCGGGGGAACGATAAAGGTGAAGCCTGTGAGCGTTAATGTGGATATACCGGCCTCTGCAGAGCCGGGAGAATATCCGATAACCATTGAGGCCATTGCAACAGGAAGCGGCGGATCGCTTTCCTCTTCGCAGACCAGGGACTTCGCGTTCATTGTTAAAGTCGGCGGGAACGCCTCCGCCACGGAAGGAAACGGGGCAGGCGATGAAATATGTAATGATACTTTCGTGACAGGCGTGGAGAATAAATCCATGCAGGAGGAAATAATAAACAGAGGGGATCAGTCAGAAGATTCAGACGGGGATGCATCCGGCTTCCCGCTGTCAGCGGCCGGCGTAATAGCGCTGCTGTTATGGTCCGTCGTGATAATAATGTACGTGAGGAGAATGATGAAGGCATGAAACTTGGAATCATTCTTTTTTGCGCGGTGATAGTTTCGCTTTTGGCAGCGGCTTCCCCGCAGTTCACCGGATGGATCCCCGGACATGAACCTCTCGAGATAAGCTTTTCGGTTGCCGAGAAGAGCCAGTCGTGCATAAGCATTACAGAGATGCCGTATAACGTGATACAATACCAGCAGACAACATTCAGTGTGACCGTAGAGAACTGCGGGAGCGTCCCGCTGTCCGGAAAAGTCCATTTTTATATTGTCGATGAAAACGGGCATACGGCAGACCATTTAGAGACAGACATTCCGGAACTGAACAACTCGCAGTATGCGATGGTCACCAGGTCCTGGTCGGCAACAGTTCCTGGAGGGAACTACTGGCTTTCCGTCAGAGACGAGATAGACGGGAACATGACCACCGAGGTGAACTCCACGAATCCCTTCACCGTAATACCGTTACTCTGCATACCGGGGGAATATATGTGCTTCGGCAGGATTCTGAAGAGATGCTCAATGTTCGGGCTTGGATGGGATGATGTCACCATGTGCCAGCTGGGATGCGTGGCCGGCCAGTGCACGTCCGGGGGGGCTGGGGGAGGAGGGATCAACCTCCCGGCGGACAAGCCTGCGCCCAGTATGTATGTCGAATATCCTGAAGAGATATCGATAAACCCGGGGATGAATTATCCAATCATCTTCAGAATAGTAAACACGGGAAACGTGCCGCTTAACGGAATCTACATACTCACATCATCGGACCAGATTGATATCAGTATGTTGTCCCGGGCCATATCCGGACTCAAACCTAATGATTCAGCCGTATTCATGGCGGAAATCACTGCCTCCGAGAAGCTGGAAGAGGGAAAATATCTGATAAAATGGGAAATAGTAACGGACAGGATAAACAGGTCCGGAAACATCACGGTCAACGTCACTATGTCCCCCCTTAAGCAGAAATCGGAGCAGCTCATCTCATACTATGGCTATCTGATAGATACCGTGGACAAGGAGATAGAGACGGCCGGAAGTGCGGGAAAGAACGTGGACGAAGCGAACAACTACGTGAAACAGGCAAGATATGACCTCGGATTGGCAAAAGAGCTGCACAAGCTCGGGATGTACCAGGATGCGGTCGACCAGCTTGAAGACGTGAGAAAGAGCATGAGGGGAGCCGTCGAATCTCTCACGAAAGCGAAGTTCATCCAGGAGCCTGTAGAAGAGGCGGTAGAAGCTCCGGAAATACCGTGGGATGAAGTTATTGTCTGGTCGCTTATTGGTATTGCCGTTTGCATAGCTGTGCTGTGGGCATTGCTTTCATACAGAAGAAGGATGAGGAGAAGTATGTTCACCTCCCCGGTGAAGTGGGAGCCGTCGAGGTTTTCTTTTTAGCGGTCACATCCATTCCCCGGGCAAAAGCTCTTTCAGCTTCACCTTTTTATTTTCAGAAATAATGACACAGGTGTTGCCTCTGTTTCTTTTGTCTATCAGCTCCATCATTTCCCTGCAGCGGCCGCACGGATGGATTATCGGCTTTCCTCTTGAATCCCGGCAAGCAACGATAGCTTTTATTTCAGTTTCATCGCTGTGGGAGATCATGTTTGCTATTGCGGAATGTTCGGCGCAGAACCCGATCCCGCACCATAAATCCAGGCTGACCCCTGTGAAAATTTTACCGCCTTTTGTAAGAAGTGCTGATCCTACCTCTTTGACTATGCCTCCGGTGACCTTTTTTTGTCCGACAAGAATCTTTGCTCTCTTAATCAGTTCTTTGTCTTCCTTTGTAAGCTTCATAACAAAGTAGTTTATTTTTGATTTATATGATTTTGCCTACTCTATGACCACGGGACCGTTCCTGCGGTTTTCCGGGCGCCTGGGCTGTGACATGTCGCTCCTCAGGCCCTGGCGGAGGACATCGAGCCTCTGTTTGATTCTGTCCATGTCCGTTGCCATGTCATCTATGTTTCCACGCCTGTCTCCCTGCCTTTCCATCTGCCTTCCATAGCCCGGCCTTGGTTCATCCCGGAAACTGTCCTGCCGTCTCCAGAGATTATCATTATCTCTTTCCCGCTCAAAATGCGGTTCGTTCTGCCTCGCTCCTGGGAGAGACCTTTCCATCTCCGCTATCCTGTCCTCGAGCTGCATTACAGAATCATCGGCCCTTGGGCCTCTGGATCCTATGGCGTCGTATTCGTGGTCATCCATCCTTCTCTTCAGGCCGTCCACAACACCTTTCAGTTCGGTTATCTGGGCGCCGACTTCGCTCTTGAACTTCATGTCTGAAGATGCGTCTCCAGAACTTCTTTCCCCGACCCGCTCGTTAAGATCCTTGAACGTCTCCTGCGCCCTGGACATCTGCTTCATGAAGTCGATCCTCTCCTTCTTGAGCGACTCCAGCTGGGACTTTACTCCCTGCATCTCCTTCACCTTCACTATGTCAGTGGAGAAGTTCTTCAGGTTCTCCATCTTCGCGGAAACGTCCCTGAACTTTTCGTCAGTCTCCTTCCTCAGCCTGGATATCTCCGACTGAAGATCGCTGACGTCCCCAATGCCCTTGAGTGATTTCAGGTCGGACTCTATTTTGCCGAGCCTGTCCGACAAACCGGTGTCTTTGACCCCTTTTGCAGCCTGCCCAATTAAAGGAACCAGCTTCTCTATCTTATCGTCGTGATCATCCATTACCTTCTGTATCAGCTCGAAGTCGTTGTTTATCTCCAATACCGACTTCTCTATCTTCGCAAGCCTGTCTTCCCCGGGCTGTTTTCCCTGGGGCTTTGGCGCGGACGAAACCTTCTGGAGATCCGAGACCTGCTTTTTAAGGTCGGCTACCTCCTTGAGGAATTCCCCCCTGAACTTTGTCAGACCTGCTTCTGCCCTATCCGCTTTTGCTGAAGCAAGCTCTGCTTCCTCCTTCATCTTCTTTATCCCTTCGCGAATCCTCACAGCCAGGTCATCCATAACCATCATCCTCCGCTAAACTATCTCGGGCTTTAGCCCGAGGGGTTTCAACTGCTCCATAACAGGTATCCTTCTTCAGCTCTCCAGCTCCTTCACGATCTCCTCGAGTATCTTCTCCGTGCTGGGGCCAGCCTTCTTCTCATTGCCTTTTTTCCCTTTGGCGCCTGCTCCCTTCGCATGGACGTGGCCGCCTTTCAGCTCATCTATCTCCTTTGCATACCTGTCCAGCATTATTATCATATATTCTTTAAGCTTCTCCATTTTTATTTCCGCCGTGGACTCTATCCTGTCCATAGAGCTCTTCTGGTTCCTTATCATCATGTTCATCGACTTCAGCTGCTCCCTGAAATCGCGCTGGTAGTCCTTCATCTTGCTCTCCATGTGGTCGCCGCTCTCCGTATCGGAACTGCTGATCTTCCTGTCTATGCCCATGTCCCTCTGCTTGAGAGCCTCTATATCCTGGTGGACCGCGTTCAGCGAGTGGAACACGTTCTCGAACTCCTTCTTTATCCTGTCCCTCTCTCCCATGAAAATGTTCATCTTTATGGTAAGCGTCTTCTCGAACCTCTCCAGCTCTATCTGTTTGCTGCCCAGCGTGTTGCTCATTGTCCTCGTGTAGCTGTCCATGACCACCTCGAACTTCTTGAGCTTCTCGTCTATGGAATCCTTGGACTTCTCTACCCCGTTCCTCATCGCTTCGTTGTCCTGTTCAAGCTCCGTGACCTTCGTCCTCAGGTTCTCCGTGACGGTCTCGGTCCTCTTTGCTATCTGGTTTATGTAGTCGGACATCTGTATTGCCTTGTTGAGTATCTCTGCAGTGTGCTCCTTGTATTTCTTCATGTGGGAGTTGAGCCGCTCTTCAAGGGTTTCCAGGTCGCGTTTCTTTTCCGAAAAGCTGGCCTTCAGATCATCCGTGTATTTCCTGAGGCCTTCTTTCTCCCTAGTAATTCTATCCAGTTCGGAGTTCATCTTCTCCTTTATCAGCATGAGGTCTTTCAGGTTGTTCCTCTTGAAGTCTGAAAGAGACTCTTTGGTATTCTGGACCTCGCGCAGTTCTGATTCCAACTTCCTGCTTAGCTCTGCCTGGTCTCCGCTCACCTTGAGGACCGTTTTCTTGAACGGCTCAAATGACTTCTCCATCTCCTTCAGCCCCTGGATGTCCTTCGAGTTCCTTTCCACGGAGAGTCTGAGCGCTTCGGCAAGCTTCGCGTAGCTGCTTCTGAGGTCGTCCCTCTCGCTCTTTATGGCATCTATCTTCT
>Ga0315274_10005058_pt1 | contig 19339 bp, 14 predicted proteins | sample YL17G02_20_MG_FD_203700 | JGI IMG/M metagenome (GOLD analysis project Ga0315274, IMG submission 203700) | Sediment microbial communities from Yellowstone Lake, YNP, Wyoming, USA - YL17G02_20 | ecosystem: Environmental > Aquatic > Freshwater > Lake > Sediment | place: USA: Wyoming | collected... | reverse complement strand
TGGTTCACCTGGCCGGCCTTCGAGGCAGGACACCGAAAAGCCGCCGGTGTCATCTGCACCTATACTCCTGAAGATCCAAAGTATTTCTCGGTGAACGATAGCGCCCTCGGCAGTTTCGACGGCCAGTACGACCTTGCCGCTCCGCCGTGGGTCTATGTTTCGCGCCGCGACGGCGACTGGCTTAAGTCCCGGCTCGGGGCCGGACCCGTGACGGCGACCATGGTGTTGAAGGAGAAGGTCACCCTCGAGCGGGATGGCGGTGTCGCTTATAACGTGATCGGAGAGTTGCCCGGCGAGCGCCGCGACGGCCAGATGGCGCTCATGGCCGCTCACCAGGACGCCCACTTCCGCGCCGGCGTCGACGACACGGCCGCGCTGGCGAACATGCTGACCGTCGCCAAAGCGATGCGCGCGTCCGGTCACCGCCCGAAGACGACCGTCGTCTTTCTCGCGACGGCCGGCGAGGAGTTCGGCTACACGAACGCCTATTATGAATGGCTCGTCGGCGCCTGGTGGGCCGTTGCGCGCGCCCACAAGGATTGGCCCGGCCGGGTGCGGGCGATGATCAATCTCGAGAGCATGGCGGTGAAGGGCTCCCCGCTCACCCTGCGGTCAAACCCTGAACTCAAGTCCTGGCTGGAGCGGCTTGCCGCGCGTTGCCCGGACCTCCTGCCCAACGGGTCCGAGATGGTCATTCCCGTAACCTCCTGGAACGACCAGTGGCCGTTCACGGCGGCCGGGGTCCCCAGCGTGAAATTCGAAACTTCGAGCGACGAATACGATACGCTGTATCATTCGAACTTCGAGACGTCCGCCCTTGTCGATTGGCCGTATTTGGCGAAGATCGCGAAGTTCGCCTTCCGCGCCGCGGGGCAACTGGACGACGGCCTCCTGCCCTACAGCCTCGAGACGAGGGCCGATGACCTCGCCGCCGCTGTGAACAAGGAAGAGCTGCTCGCCACGGGAGCGAACGCCGCGGTCATCTCAAAGCTTGCCGCCGGCGTCTCGGCCTTCCGGACGGCGGCCGCCGATTTCGATGCGAGGGCCGGCGCCATTCCCGCGGGCAGGACAGATGCGGTGAACGATGGTCTTCTCGAGGTCGAAAAGGCCATAAACAGCGGTCTCACGGCCCTTTCTCCCGCTGACGACGATGCCACCATCTATCCCCATCAGGCGGTGCTTCGGGATGCCCAGGGCATCAACGCGGCGCTCGCCGCCCTGAAGGCGGACCGGCCCGACCCCGCCGCCGCGCTGAAGGCGCTGGCCGGGGTTTACATGACGCGCTTCGGCATAAGCTTCAGCTACCCCGTGTATCTGAAACAGCTGACGCGCCTGGAACCGGACTTTCCCCGGACCACGATAGGCGGGCAGGGCCAACTGCCCGAGCCGCTTGACGTCATACCCCAGTACCGCAAGATCGAATCCGGCGACACCGCCGGGGCCATCGCAGAACTCGAGGCCATGCGCCTGACGCAGCTCAGTCAGCTCGACGAGCGCTTGGCAAGAATGGCCGGCGTCCTGGAATGGGCGATACCGCGCATCGATGCCCTGCGCTAGTCAAGGATTTCCGGGTTTGTGAAAGATCACTGCGCGGCTGAACCGGACCGAGACGGGACCCGCCATCATAAATCCCGCTTTCCCGGCGGCCTCCACGATCCCACGAAAAATATTCTCGTTAATATGAATTTTCGGCTCGGCCAATAGCAGTGTCCCCCCGGGCTTAAGACATCCCAGGATTTCAGAGAAGAACCTGCCTTTGTCCGGCACCTCATGGGCCATCCAAAAGGCCAGCGCGAAATCCACATTTCTTGGATATCCGCGGCAATAACGAGCCCGTTCTCGCCTACGAGTTCGGCCATGACCGTCGTGAAATAACCCGGTCCACAGCCGGCATCCAGGACGGTATCTCCCTTTCGGATGAAGCGTTGCAGGGTTTTCTTGGGATTCCCATCAAGGGGCAAATAGCTTTTTCACCGTCGGAAATAATCCCATTTCCGTGTGGGGCAAGAACAAGGCTCCTGTATATTCATCCATATACCCGGGCTCCGTGTTCAGCTCGAGATAGGTCATTTTTCTAGCGATCGAATGGACCATCTCTTTGTTCCGTTCGGAAAGGAGAATAAGGTAAGCCCCCCAAAGAGAGGTATTGCCCAGGTAATGAAATTTCTTCCGTTCAAGATCAGGTAAAAGTCCTATACGGATGGCATTTTCAATGTCGAGGTTCTGCCCAAACCCTCCGGCGATGTAGAAGTCGTCGATTTGAGCGAGTTTTAGCCCGACGCTCTTCAAGAGGATGGAGCAAGCCGAGAAAACCGCACCCTTTGTCCGGATCAGGTTGGCGATATCGCGTTCGGAAAGAATAAGGTCCTTTCCCCAATGACAATTTTTCGCTTTTTCGATCAAGAAGCCGGGGCCGTTGCCGTTCCACACGAACCGGCGGCCGGCCCTTTTTTCAATAAACCTTCCGTTCCGGTCAATATAGCCATGGACGAACAGTTCCGCTAAAAGATCTACGAGGCCGGAGCCGCATAAACCCTTGGGCCTGAGGTCTCCGATCACCCCGTAATGGACGCTTCCATCCTCTCTGATCTCAAGCGATTCAATGGCCCCGTCGGCGGCGGGCATTCCGCATTTTGTCCCTCCGCCCTCGAACGCCGGGCCCGCTGAGCAGGCGCAAGTGACCAGCCAGTCCTTATTGCCGACAACAAGTTCGCCGTTGGTCCCGGCATCAATGAATAAAGAAATCTTTGAGGAATCCCGGAGGATGGGAGTCGCCAGCATCCCGGCGGTAATATCTCCTCCGACATAGCTTCCCACGCAAGGTGCGAAGGAGACCCTGGCCTCGGGATTCATATTGAGCTTCAGGTCCTTTGCCGCGACAGAAGGGACATCACTCACAGTGGGAACGTATGGCTCTTCCCGGATGGTTCGAGGCGGGAGACCGAGAGAAAGGTGGACCATGGTCGTGTTGCCTGAAAAGCAACCGCCATAGATGTCCGCGGCGTTAACTTGGGCGGCGCTCGTCGCCTTATCAATCAGATGATTGACGGTGGAAATGATGAGAGTCTGGAGTTCTTCCAGCCGCGCCGGTTTCTGAGCATAGTTGATCCGGGAAATAACATCTTCTCCACACTTCAGCTGCTGGTTATAGCTGGATGCCGCGCTCAATATTTTCCCGGTTTCGAGATCGACCAGATACAGAGCCACGGTCGTCGTCCCGACGTCGCAGGCCAGGCCGAGGATTTTTTTCCCGGGCCGCGCGGGTTCGACATCCAGGATCGTCCAAGCGGGCTTGGACTTCAGGAGAATGACATCGATCTGTCCCTCGTTTTCCCTGACCGCCTGGGCCAATTTTTTTAGAACGGAATATTCGCAGGCCGCTTCTTCAATTCCGGCCTTTTTTTGAAGAGCCCGTTCGACCCGCCGGAGGTCACTGACGTGGTCTTCCAGAGTCGGAGAAGGGACGAGGAAACTGATTTTGTGGACGCGAGGGTTGATTTCAAAAATCCCGGAGATTTTGTCTTTGTTCTCTTCTAAATAGCGTGATTCCAAAAGGCTTTTCACGGAGATCTCTTGAAACTGAGGGATTTGAACCGTCATAGGATCCGTGATATCCGTCTGACAAGCCAGCACGTATCCCTGCTTGCGGAGTTCTTCAGAGAGGGCGGCCGAAGGTCGGCTCTTGACATGGCCGATCAAGATCTGGACCAGACAATCTCCGCAGGTGCCCTTGCCTCCGCAAGTCGATTTGAGGGGAAGCCCGGCCTTTTTTATCGCGTCCAGAAGATTGGTCCCTGGGACGACATGGAGGCTTGTCTCAAAAGGCAAGAACCGTATCTTAAGATGTTTCTCCATTCTCGTTTCAATTTATTAAAACAAATTGACGCTCTTGACAAAAGCGGGAATGTCGGCTGCCTCCTGGCATCCGACAATGACCTGCCAGCCGGGCAGCTTTTCTTCGAGCTCGCCGCTGATTTGGGCCACGAGCCCGGGAATGATGATTTTCCTGGTTTTGACTTGCTCGTCAAGCTTGATGTCCTTGATAAATTTGGCGATTTTTTCGGGGACAAATTTGCCGCCCGCCCAAGCGGTGAGGACCGACTGGCCTTCGGTGTCGCAGACGACAAGATGGGCGGACGTCCCGGAGTTCTCGATCTCCCCCGAGACCATGAAAAACGTCAGGGAGAAATTGGTGGTGATGAAAACCGGGGACTCGGGGGTCGGGTCTCCAATGGCGTAGACTTTGGGGTCCACCTGGATGGGCTTTTGAGGGTCGGTATAAATATTCTGACGGAGGGTCAACAGAGCATAGAGAAGGGCTTTGTCGAAGGACGGGAGGACGATGACAGAACTATATTTGCACAGCAGGATGGAAGCTTTGGCCAGCAGATCGAGGCCATTCTCAGCCTGGACAAAAGTGAAAAGAGGAAATCCGAAAGGCTTGAAGTTCTTCTTGACGGCGCTCCGCCTCAAAACGGTGTTATGCTGGAGCCGGGCGCCCAGATTCATCGAATCAAAGTTGAGCAGGATGTTATTCAAACCGGCCTGTCGGGCCTTCTCGGTTTGGTCCGCGAGCTCCTCATAGGATGCGCCGGAGATGATCACAACAGCTCCCCTGGATTTGGCCAATTCGATGATCGGATCGGTCAGAGGATTTCGCAGATAAATGGCCGGCCGGTCGTTCTTTAAAAGTTCAAGGCCCAGCTTCAGGGTCTCCTCGTCGGCGCAATCGAGGATGATCCCCTTGGTTGAGTTCTTCCGGGCCAGATCAAGAACTTTGAGGAAAACCTCCTTATCTCCGCTGTCATGGCTGATAAAAAAAAGATCTGTTTTCAGGGTTTCGCCGACCCTCTCGACGCCATAATTCTCGATCTCTTGGATCTTGACCAGGCTCATGTCTTGGCCTTCGGACGTTTTCAGCTGGATCGCAATTCCCGTCTTGTGGAAAAAGGTCTTTTCGTGGCGGAAAAGCACGGTTTCCTCGCCGACCTCCAAAGGCTTGGCGCCGCCGATTTTCACCAGACGGATGGGAGGCTCGCCGGCCGCGCCCAGAGCGGCCTTAGCTTCCGCGGAAGCATGAGGACAACAGCTGAGCTCGGCCTTTTTCTGGGCGAGTTTCATGGCAAACGCCATGCAGGTCGGCACACCGCAATCGCCGCAATTTGTTTTCGGCAGTCGCTTAAAGATATCCAGTCCGGACAGGGCCATCTTAGTACCCCTCTTTGGAATCGAACATTTCGCGGATCTTGTTCTTGACGATCTCAACGGTCCGGGGGTGGTGCATGATCATCAAGTCGGCGCCGGCCGCCAACAAAGACATGGCCGTGGCGATTTCCCAATAGGCGCCTCTCATTTTCTCGTCTCCCCAGTTCGGATACTCTTTTTCAGGCGCTCTGGCCTCTTTGACTTTAGAGCTTTCATAACCGGGATTGATGAGCATGGGGAAGGCGAGCATCTTGTCCCCGGCCAGCCCGTCATTCCGGATGCGTTCCATGATGGAATACGTGTATTCCAGACCGTAGCCCAAAGCCCCGGTGAGAGGGTCCATGATAATCCGTTCCACCGGAAAACTCATGTCCGTTAAAAGAATGTTGAGCTGTTTGGCTATGTTGACATCGATCGGAGTCTGAGCGACCAGAGTATGATGATAAGCGATGCAGGCGGCGGCGATGGTTTTATAATTGTTCGTTTCGACGTAATTGATCAGGCAGTTTTCTCCGGCCGTCGCTTCGCAGACCTTCTTCATGACGTCATTGACCTTCTCGAAGTGGCTGTGTCCCGAGATGATGAGGGGCACTTGAACGCTGGCGAGCACTTGTTTAACGACGTCAACGGCTTCTTCGGCGCTGCGATTGCCCTTTTCCGGATGTGTCCCTTCGAGGCGGACGCTGATGAGTTCGGATCCGAACTCATCAACGCACCGTTTAGCCATCGCGCCGGGATGATCGAGGACATCTTGATAATACTCCCTGAGAGAATCGGGGAATTTGGCCGGCGGCTTGTCAAAGACTTCCATCGCCACCAAAGGCCGATGAGGGTGACGGCTTTCAAAAAAGAGAAAGGGGAGACCGGTGCTGCCGCCGATGGTGACCGTGTGCGACCTGGTCCCGCCTTGTTCGGCCGTGGCGCCGATGGTCACTTCGACGACCTTGCCGTCATTTGATTCTTTGGGGACTTCAAAGGTCATGATCGGCCTCTCTCCAGATCGAGCTTCATCATCATCTGACTCACTGCCTCGACCGCCTGAGAGCCGGGAGAAATGGACCAGATGGGGATTCCTTCCCGGTCCATCTTCAAGAGTTCATGATCTTCAGGAATGGTCGCAAGAAGCTCCAGCCGCTCGGCCTCGATGGCTTTTTGAAGCGATGGGGGAAGGGGCTGGGGTGCGCGATTCAGGATGAGATATCTTTTCGCCACCCGGGCCTCGAGCTCAGCGAGAAGGCGGCTGATCCTGCCGGCGGTGGCAATACCTCTCGGCGAAGGATCGGAAACCATGAGCAGATAGTCGATGGAGTGGCGGGTCCGACGGCTGAGGTGTTCCATCCCGGCTTCGTTGTCGATAACGACATATTTGTAGCTCGAGGCGAGCGTGTGGAGGACATCCTGCAGCAGATTGTTCGCGTAGCAATAGCATCCCTGGCCTTCGGGGCGCCCCATGGCGATGAGGTCAAAGTCCTTGGTTTCCACAAGGCTTGATTGGATCTTGTATTCAAGGAACTGCGGCTTGGTCATCCCTCCCGGAAGGTTTGAGATCTTGGCCCTCATTTCTTCACGGATGGCGCCGATCGTTTCTTTAAGCGGGAGACCCAGGAGGTCGTTGAGATTGACATTAGAATCCGCATCGACGGCCAGGATGGGGCCTCCCTTGGTCCCGGCCAGCCAGCGGATGATGAGGGCGCTGATCGTCGACTTGCCCGTCCCGCCTTTCCCCGAGATCGCGAGTGTGATCATGTTAGAGAGCCAATTCTCTTCTCATTTCCATATCAAAAAGAATCCGCTCCTTGCCTTTGTCGATCCCCAACGCTTTCCGTTTTTTGTTGATATGGTCGATCATGAGCGTCGCCATTCGATGAATGTCGGGTTCGATGGCCCAGCTTCCGCCCAGCATCGTTTCATGTTCCTCGGAAAGGTGGCGATAAAAAATTTCGCTTCCTTGAACCGGGAGACCGACACCAAAAACCGTAAAGACGCCGGAGGCCACAAAATACTGACCGATGGCAATGGCTTTCTCGTGCATCCATTCCGGAGCCGCGCCGGCGACGGGAAGATCCGATATGTCTTTGCCCAAACCGCCGGCCTTGACCATTTCAGACAAGGCCATGAGAATTCTGCTGTTGTCAACACAAGAACCAGAATGAAGCACGGGCGGCATTCCCACGGTCCGGCACACTTCCGCCAAACCTTTCCCGGCATATTTCTCCGCCGATTCGGGGACCATCAGGCCCGCTTTGGCGCAGGCGATGGCTGAGCATCCGGTCTGGACCACAAGAATATCGTTGGCGATTAATTCCTTGACCAGTTCCACGTGTCCCTCATCGTGAACGACTTTGGGGTTGCAACACCCGACGACTCCCGCAACTCCCTTGATCCGGCCGTTAATAATATTGTCATTTAAGGGGTGATACGATCCGCGATAGCTGCCGCCTAACATGTACATAATCGCTTCGTGGCTGAAACCCGCGACGAGATCCATCTTCTCTTTGGGAATGTCAACGCTGCCGCGGTTAGAAAAATTCAATACGGCTTCTTGAACAATTTCCCTCGCTGTCTGAAGTGCGTTCTCCTCAGAAAATGCATGATGGATGGCCCCTTGGATTCTTCCTTTTGCTGATGTGGTGATCAAGTGGGTATGGTAGCATTTACAGAGCTCCGGTAATGACGGCATAATGCACTGCACGTCAACGATCATCGCTTCGACGGCGCCGGTGATGACAGCCAATTCCTGCTGGAGGACGTTGCCGGCAATGGGCAATCCATGACGCAGCAAGATCTCGTTTGCCGTGCAACAAATACCGACCAGATTGATCCCTTTCGCACCTTTCGAATTCGCCAGCTTTAATAGCCCTTTATCACGCGCAGCCAAGACAAGCATTTCAGAGAGCACGGGCTCGTGCCCATGGATCACGATATTGACGTCCTCTTTTGATAGAACGCCCAAATTGACCTGGCCGCGAAGAGGAGAAGGAGTGCCAAAAAGAATATCCTGCAGTTCTGTAGCGATCATCGAACCGCCCCAGCCGTCTGATAATGCTACTACGTTTCCTTGGAGCATGATGTTGCGGTGGTCCTGATCGGTTCCCATGGTCGTGCGATGCATCATTTCGACAATTTCCCGATCGATGCCGCGAGGGATCATGTTCAATCGGCGCCATATGGCCTGCCTGGGTTCGGGCGCAAGCTGAAGAAAAGGGATCTCTCCCTCTTGTTGTCCGAAAATCTGCAGAGCCTTCTGCGCCACGCCGATGGCAATTTCCGTTGTCGATTTATTCTCGACCATGACACCCAGAAAATTGGCGATCTTTTTCAATTTAGGAACGTCCTTGATGGAATAGCCGGATCCTGGATGCTTGGCGGCTAAAAGCAGGGCATTTGCGACATCACGTCCATGGTCGGAATGAGCAGCGGCTCCGGCCGCGATCATCCTCCCGAAATTTCTGGCGACGATGACTTCCGCCGTTGCTCCGCAGACTCCATTTTGAGCGCCTTCACCGAACGGATCAATACGGCAAGGTCCCATGTTGCAGTTACGGCAGCAGATTCCCAACTCTCCGAAACCACATCTCGGACCCTGTTGGATGGAACGGTCCCACACCGTTTCGAGGTTCTTCAGCTTTGCATTCTTAAGCAAGTAATTTACGGATTCATCGATGCTTGTTATGGACATGGTATTTCCCTTCGAATGAGTTGACATCTAACACTTTTGATATTTTTCAAAAACAGACGGATCACTATATCCAACTAATTTTGAAAAATTGAATTGATCGCTCAATAATTCGTCTTCGAACGATGAGACATCCGCTTTTCGTTGAATGAGCGATAAAAGAACGCCTGCATTGTCGATCTTGCCGAGAAGAATGATCCCTTTGATCCGATGGTCTTTAAGAACAATTTTCTTATAAATAGCACTTTCGCGTTTTTCAAGAACCAATATTTGATATGTTGATTCGTTCTTTGGAGAGGTGATGCCATAGGAAATCAGAGGAAGTCCGCACACGTTTAAAGAGTTCATTCCGATCGTGCCATCGTAGGCCGATGTTTTGTCGATCATGTTCAGTCCCGCGATACGGCCTTGCTGCACGGCGCATGTCCATAACGCGTTGACGGCATATTCCTCGGTGGTAATATCGAAGGTCTCCGCCACGTCCCCTGCAGCGAATATGTTTTTGTGACTGGTTTGCATGAACGGATTCGTTTCTATTCCCCGCCGCTTTTTGATATCCGTGCCTTGAATGAGCTCCGTGTTCGGTTGAACGCCTTTGGCCACGATGAGGAGTTCACAAGGGATCACTTGTCCTTGATCAGTCTTTACCGCCATCAACTTATTCTTTTTGCTCTGAATCTCGGAAACATCCGTCTGTTTCAATACTTCGATTTTGCTTTCGAGCAAGCGCTTTATATAAAATTGTGAGGCCTCGGTGTCAATCATTTGCGACAAAACACGGTTGGAGCGAACCACGACTTTTATCTCCAATCCGCACTCGCTCAAGGCGCAAGCGGCCTTCATTCCAATGAGTCCGCCTCCAAGAACGACTGCGTTCTTAGCTTGTTTGACTTTCTTTCTTATGATCTCCACGTCATCGATGGTGCGTAAAACGCAGACACCTTCGATTCCTTTCGGTATGTTGTCCGGAAGCTTCGCGGACGATCCCGTGGAAATAAGCAATCTATCGAAAGGATAAACGCTTCCATCGTTGCACATGACTTGTTGCTGGTTCGTATCGAGTTCGACGGCACGTTGACCCACATGCAGTTGAACCTGCATTTTTTCATGAAAATCCGTGTCTCGATATTGAAGCGCTTTCTTGGAAATGGCGTCTGATAGATAGTATGACAGAAGACATCGTGAATAGAGGGGATGCGGTTCATCCGACAGTTGAATGATGAAACTCTTCTGGTCGTATCTTCGAATGGCCTCAATGGCGGCCGTGCCGGCTGCGCTGTTACCGATGATCAGGATATTCATAAAATAAAATCACCTATTTTGATTTTGTCTCTTTCACAATAGATCAAAGCGTCGGTAGGACATGCATCGACGCATGCGGGTGTTTCCCGATCGGGACAATGATCGCATTTCATGGCCCGATGAAGGCCTTCGTGTTTCACGATCGCGCCAAACGGGCACACCATGATGCATGACCAGCAGGCGACGCATTTTTCCGGATTGATGCGGACGTCTCCCGTATTTTCGTCTTTGCAGATTCCACCGGAGATGCATGCCTGGGCGCATGGCGCGTCCTCACAATGCCTGCATTGCAGGGCAAGGGTCCTGTAACGGTGCGCACCCCCCTTTTCGTCAATCAGTTCAACGCGAATCCGCGGTTTGGGAAACACCGGTTCATGCATGGCGTCCACGGGTCTTTTGGATTGGGAATGTTCGACGGCGCAGGCCAGTTCGCACGATCTGCATCCGAGGCATTTTTCTATGCGGCAAATGATCTGTTTCATGGACATGAGTTCGTGAGTGGGATCATGACTCTTGGAATTCCTAGAACATCGATGCCATCGCGAGCGCCGGATGGTTCATCCGGCTGATGTAAGCCAAGACCTCCTCTTCGGTCGTCGCCACGGTTTCGTCGGCGATCATCTCAAGGTAATTCGGGATCCCTTCCCGATCGCCTATCTTCTTGAGCACGGGCGCCAATCCTTCTTTCAACTCCTTGTTCATCCAGACGATGCGTTTGGCTCCTCCCTCGGCGCTGATAAATTTGTCGCTGCTCACATAGTGCTTGCTGTGCCCGATGAATCCGGGAGTCTGGACGCCGCCGCCGACGGTCCCGGCAAGCGTCGAGAACTTCATCCCGCTCGGGGTCATCCCCGGATAGTTGCGATAGACGATCATGATGCCGTTGGTCGAGGGCAGGATGCAGGAGATGCATTCAAAGCAGCCGCACGAGGTCATGGGATGATCGATGATGCTGTAGGCGTTGAAAGTCTCGAGGGTTTTGTGGGAGCCGGCATAGACAAATTCGTTGATGCCCTGCCACTGTCCTTTGGCCGGGTCCACGACCTGGCCTTTTTTAATCGGCTGATTGGCCCCGGTCGGGTTGATCTGGTGGGCGGCTTTTCCGTCGAGCCAGTTATAGGCGCCGCAGAGCCCTGACCGCTCGGGGGTGATGACGCAGACATGGTTGGGGGCGAAGGACTGGCAAAGGGTGCAGGAGTAAAAGGTTTCAACGGCTTCGTCCGTAAGACTCCCGATCCGCTCATCCCTCTCCCGATACACCTTCCGCGCGTGTTCGATAAGCCCAAGGACCTCTTGATCACGGGTGTAAATCTTGATCTGGACCTTGTCGAAGATATTCCCGAACTCCCCGTGGAATTTAGCATGGATGATCGAACCCAAGTGCCTGAATTTGAATCCCTTATCCTTGGCTTCTTGACTGATCCGGATCCAGTTGATATCGCGTTGGCCCATATGAAAAACGCCGTGGGCCATGTTCATGAAATCGTGGATCCGGCGCTCAAGAATGGGCTCAAAGTCGGACTGCATCCGGCGACCGGCCACTTCGACCCAGACGCCGAGGGGAAGCCGGCTTCCTTCTTCGATCTCATCGATCTCCGGTCCGATGACTTCGATCTTCCCGTCCTCGACTTCATCCAGATTCTTTGTCGTTAGGAATTCGAAACCATGCATGGAAGAGCCGGCCAACTCGACGAACATCTCTTCTTTCCGGATCCGTTCGCCCTGGAAAGCGGGGCCGAAAGGAACAGGGATCGGGACTTTGGTGACGGCGATCTTCAGGCCGCGGACTTCGATCGCCTTGGCGACGATCTTATCGTGAGGAACAGGAGACACGACATGCTCATACGTGCAGATTCCCGTGGGAAGGATGTTGTCGATGTCGGTATCGGCGATCGTCGGGAAACCGAAATTTATGGCCCCGGCCGCCTGGGCGTGCTTTTCATCATCCACGGGGCCCAAGGCCAGGACAAATGCGAAAATGCGATTCTTGTTATAACGCAGGATTCTCTCGTAGTCTCCCGGCTGAGCTCCTCCAAAGGAAAGGGCGGCCCGGGTCGAAAACCCAAGGGCATGAATGGTGGCGGTGACGTCATCACCAAATGGAACAAGCCGGGTTTCCCAGCCCAGTTGGATGCCTTCCTCGGCCAGCTGCTGAGCCATGGACTTGCCGTCGGTTGCGGCCGACATGAAAACATAAAGATTTTTTTCTTGGAGCTCACGCGCAATTTTGACCGCGATCTCATTGGTCGGGCAATAGCCGACACAGGCTGCAAACCCCGGCGCCGTGCCGTCCACGAACTCGATCCCGCGTTCTCTCATGATGACATCATTGGCTGCTCCCAACCAAAGATGGCCGTCCCTGGGACTTGTCTCGGCAAGGTAGGGGAGAGGGCTGTGAGTGTATTTGATCGCTTCGATGATCTCGTCGGCAAATAACGCGGCCATTCCCGCGTCGAGGGTATGTCCGAGGTAGGGCATCCAGAGCCTTTCAGCGGGGATCGGGGGAAGAAGCCTTTTAGCCTCGTCGAGGAGCTCCCGGAGTCCTCCCAGCGTCTCGATCCTCAAGCCCAGGATGCCGTGGGAGATAGGTAAAAAATAGCCCGTGTTGGGAAATTCGACCCTTGTCTGAGGGCCTTTTTCTTCCAAGGCGCTTTTGAGTTCTTTTTCGGCGCGCGCGACGAGCTTATGTGCCCCGCGAATGGCTTTTGTCGAAATAATTTTGGACATCGGTTTCCTGTAACTTCAAAATTCTCCGAAGAACCCTTTGTGAGTCAGCGCCTCAATCGCCTGCTGACCTCGGAGAGTTCATGAAAAACTTTTTCTGATAGCTCCGGGGCCAGCGAACCGGTCCCGCAGCTCGGTGTAATAAGGCATTGTTGCCAAATCACGTTCTTATCAATGCCCTTGGAGGCGAGGTGATTGATAACGGTGGCCAATTTTTGGATCAGGGTTTCCGCGTTTTCCTGGCCGATCTTGGCTGAGGTGGGGACAACTCCCCAGGCCAGAACGCCGCCGTTCGCCAGATAGCCTTTCACCCGATCCGCGTAATAGGCGATGGTTTCGCCGAATTCAAAGGCGTCGAAGCTTATGATATCAACTCCGGCATCGATCAGGATCGTCCATTCGGTGTTTCCGCAGCAATGAATCCCGGCCAGCCCGCCTTCCTTGTGGACGGCCTCAATGACCTCATGGAGACATTGAACGACATCTGCGCGCTGGACACTGACATAGGTCGAGGAACCGAAGGCGGAAAGGATGGGTTCGTCAATGAAACAAATCTGGGGAGAGCCCAAAAAATTGAATTTGTTCAAAAGCCAGCGCGCCTTCATCTCGGTCCCCTTGATGACGACATCCCTCAGCAGGTCGTTGTAATAAATGGCGCGCTTGTTCTCGTCCACGCGGCCCAAACCTACGGTCATCGGGCCTGTGACCTGATTCTTAAACAATTGAAGAGACGCGGGTTTCTGAGCGCGCAGCTTTTTTTCCATGGCGTAAAGGCCATGGCTGAACTCCGGAGAGATCCTGAAGTAGTCCAGATTGTCCGCCATATAGTTATCATAGAATTTTTCCAGCGCGGAGGTGATATCGCTGCTCGTGTCAAAAGACATCCGCTGCCGGGCTTCTTCGAAAACAACACCGGGCAATCCTTCGCAGTATTGGATCTCCATCCCTTCCCGAAAATTAATTTGGGGAAGTTGGGGCCAGAAGGGGATCTCGGGGATATTTTTCAAGACGACATCACAGGCGGCCGCCGGGTCCGTATGAGGCAGGCTTCCGATGCCCGTTGCCAGGCATTGAGGATGAAAAGCCATGGCCATAACTCTCTTTCTAAATATTCCCGATTCCATGTTATATGATTCGGGGTCGGGGTAATAGGATGGCGGAATCGTTTATTGGTATGTTTATGCTGTTATTTTGCCCGAATAATCTGGAAATATGTCCAAGAAATTCTGAATTCGGTACGCGTCTCCGAATTTTAAGCAGAGCGCTCTGCCGGACTGATGAGGGCGTCGGCGATGGCTTGAAATTCCAGCTTCAAAGAAGCATCCAGGCTGTCTATCAAAGGGAGAGACCTGCGGTCCGAATTTCGAATGATCTCGCTATAGGGCACGAGACCGATGATGAGGTCTTCTGGGAATTGTTGCTTGATCCAGTCCCGTTGATCCTCGTTCTGGATCTTATTGCCGATAACGGCGAAAGACCGAACGCCGATCTCTTCGGCCAGTCTCATGATGGTCCGTGCCGTGGCGATGCTCCTGGCTCCGGGCTCGACGACGATAACCATCACATCGATGGCTTTGGACGTCGCCCTTCCCAGGTGCTCGATTCCCGCCTCCATATCGACGATCACGGCTTCATTCCGGTTGAGGAGGATCTCGGAAAGAAGGTTCTTCAAGAGGACATTTTCGGGGCAGGCGCAGCCCTCGCCGCCCTTCCTCACGGCGCCCATGACCAGGAGTTTGATGCCCCGATATTCGAGGGAAAATCCCTCGGGGATATCATCGACGCGCGGGTTCATCTTGAAGAGCTGGCCGAACTGCTTGGGATTGGCTCCCGTTCGTTCCTTGATCAACTCGCGCTGGGCGGATATGGGGACGAGACGGGAAACCTGCTCAGCGGGGACTCCGAGCGCCGAAGCCAGGTTGGCGTCGGGGTCGGCATCGACGGCCAGGACTCGAAATCCCGCCTTGGTCAAATAATGAGCGAGAAGGCCGGCCATCGTTGATTTGCCGGTCCCCCCTTTTCCGGAAACCGCGATCTTCATGCGTAACCTTCTTTCAGACGCCCACGTCCGCACTTGTATCCACGAGGTTATCTCGCGGCCTGACACGCGGCTTTTTTCATTGGAGCAAACTCCGGACCAGGGTGACGGCCGAGGCGGCGTCGGGCGAGTAGCCATCGGCTTTGATCTCGTCCGCATAGGATTGAGTGACGGGCGCTCCGCCGATAATGACTCTGACTTTTTTTCTAAGCCTGGCTGATTCAAAAGCCCCGATCATTTCTCTCATATAGATCATGGTCGTGGTGAGGAGGGCGGACAGGCCGACCACAGCCGGCCGCTCTTTTTTAAAAGCGACGAGCAGTCGCTCTTTGGACACGTCAACGCCGATATCCATCACCTCAAAACCGGCCCCTTCAAGCATAAGGCCGACGATCCTTTTGCCGATATCATGGAGATCGCCCTTGACGGTGGCAAGAAGAATCTTCCCTTTGAACCCGTTTTTTGCCAGCGTCAAGGACGGCCTTAAAATTTCCAGGCCGGCATTCATCGCCCGTGATGCGATCAGGACCTCGGGAATAAAGACTTCATTAGCTTTGAATTTCTGGCCGATGGCATTCATGCCCTGAACCAACCCGTTGTTCAGGATTTTTTCGGGCGGGATAGATAGGGCCAAAGCTTTGCGGGTGAGCTCCTTGACGGCGGCCGAATCCCCTTGCTCCACAGAAGTCGCGATGTCAGAATAGACCTTCAGCATTAGAAATACTCTACCATATCTTTGGGAAAAAGAGGTAGCCTTCTTTACTTCTCTCTTGTATAATTTGGCTAATGTCACGAGACGAAAAAAATCGGAATACGATGCCGCTCATTCGTCATATCCCCAAGTCAAAATTCCTCGAGCTCTCCAAAGCCTATCAGGCGAAAACAGGTTTGCCCCTGCTCCAGGTCGGTCTCGATGGAGAGATCGTCCGGGGAACACAGAGGTGCCGGTTTTGCTACAAGTTTGTCCTCGGCCAAAAAACCCGTCTCGTCAAAAACTGCCGTCTTCAAATGGCGAAAGCCGTCCAGGAGTCCTACCGATGGGGAGAAGGCTACATCACCACCTGCCCCCTGGGGCTTATTTTCTTCGCCGTTCCGATCATTTTTCACAAGAAACTGATGGGCGGATTTCTGAGCGGCTTCGCTATCTTCCCGGAGATGAAAAAGGACTTCCGTGAAGAGGTCTCAGGAAACCTCAAAAAATATAATGATCCCGATCAAGTCCTCGACATTAAAAAATTGGAGGTGAAGACCCTCTCCCTCAAAAAAGCCAAGAAGTTCGTGACCGATCTTCTGACCTTGACCCAGGACTACCACATCAACGACCCGAAGTCTCTTAAAGAGCGGAACGAGCAATACATCCAGCAATACAAGATCGCCAACTTTCTCGAGGATCTTAAAAAAGACAACCCCGACATTTCCCGGAAGATCCTCGACAAGCAAGAAGAGATCATCCAAAAGGTCAAGCTGGGAGACGCCGGCGGCGCCCGCGAGATCCTCAACGAGTTCCTGGGCTCCATCTTTTTTGGGAGCGGGATGAACTTCGATATGATCAAGGTCCGCATCATCGAACTCATCGTCATGATCTCCAGGGCGGCGATCGAGGAGGGTGTCGAAGCCGAAGAGCTCCTCGGCCTCAACTATTCTTACCTCACCGAGCTCAACAAAGTGACCGACCTCGAAGAATTGCTCAACCAGATCACAACGATCCTGGAGAACTTTATGACCAAGGTCGCGATGATGAAGAAGAAGAAGAGGAAGATTCGTCTCAAGAAAATGCTGGACCGCATCAACCAGAACTTTACGCGCAGGATCACAGCCCGCGAATTGGCTAAAGAAGCCGGGCTCAGCGTCAGCCGCGCCCTCCATCTCTTCCGCGAGGAGACGGGGTTGTCGCTGACAGCCTATGTCAACAAAATGAAAATCGACTACGCGAGGTACCTCCTGCTGAATTCGGATATGAATCTGGCTGATCTTGCGTATGAGATCGGCTACTTCGACCAGAGTCATTTCACCAAGCATTTTAAAAGGTTCGAGAAAATCACTCCCGCTCATTTTCGTTTAAAGTTCAAAACAGACCGATAATTGCCTATCTCGTCTATCTAAAAAGCAGGTATTTTCAGGTTCCTGATCCCCTCTTAATCCGCTAAAAGGGATGGGGGAGATTAAGTCCCGCGAAGCTCTCCGCTGCTCCCTAAAAAAGATCATTGGGATGGCGGGAGTGGCGGCGGTCGTCATTTTCCTGACGTCGCCTCCCATCTCGGCGGGAGAGATCAGGCGGGATACGAGGAAGATCCGGCCTATTTAACGACCAACTTTGTGAACGGAAAGACATAAGCCTGGAGCATGACGAGGAGGCCTACGAGGGAGGCCAGGGCCAGGCTGTGGAAGAAGACGTAGCGCAGGATCTCGCCTTCATGGCCGTACCACTTCGTGGCCGTGCTGGCCACGACGATGCTTTGGGCGTCGATCATCTTGCCCATGACGCCGCCGCTGCTGTTGGCCGAGGCCATGAGGACCGGGCTCAGCCCGAGCTGTTCCGCCGAGATCCTCTGAAGGCTCCCGAAGAGGACGTTCGACGAGGTGTCCGAGCCGGTGAGGGCGACACCCAGCCATCCGAGGAGCGTCCCGAAGAACGGGTAGAGGACGCCCGTCTTGGCGAAGGTCAACCCCATGGCCGCGTCGAGTCCCGAATAGCGGGTCGTGTATCCTACGGCGAGCATGGCGGCCACGGTCAGGAGCGAGAAACGCACGCGTTTGAGGGTCCTCCACCAGGCGGCGGCGGCCTCGCGCGGACGGTAACCCATGACGAGGGCCGAGATCAGGGCGGCCAGGAAGATCCCCGTTCCGGTGAAAGACAGAACATTGAACGCGTAGACGGCGGCCTCGGCCGTGGGCTTCACGACGACGGGCGGCACGCGATTGATGAGCCCGTTGACACCGGGAACGGGGAGCTTGAGGACAAAAACCCCGTCCAGGAGGGCTTTGACCTGAGGGATACCCCAGATGAAAACGAAGACGCTGAGGATGAGCCACGGCGTCCAGGCCCGGATGATGTCCCGGCGGCCGCGGCCGTTCCGGACCCGGGCGTCCTGGCTGACTTCGGGCCCTCCGAACCCGTGAATATTCCTGGGGCGCCAAACGAGCAGGAGGAGGATGAGGGCCAGGATGGAGGAGGCCGCGGAGATGACGTCGACGAGCCACGGGCCGTGGAAGTTCGAGACCAGAAACTGGGGGATGGCGAAGGCGGCCCCGGCCGTGAGCAGGGCCGGCCAGACATCGAGCATTCCTCTGAACCCCGCGAAGGCCCAGACGAGCCAGAAGGGCACCAGGATGGAGAAGAATGGCAGCTGCCGTCCGACCATGATGCTCAGCTTCTGGATCTCGATGCCGGTGACGCCGGACAGGGCGATGATGGGCGTCCCGAGTGCGCCGAAGGCCACGGGGGCCGTGTTGGCGATGAGCGACAGCCCGGAAGCGGCCAGCGGGCCGAAACCGAGGCCGATGAGGATGGCCGCGGTCACGGCAACGGGGGTGCCGAAGCCGGCCGCCCCTTCGAAGAACGCCCCGAAAGAAAAGGCGATCAGGAGGAGCTGGAGGCGCCTGTCCCGGGTGATGCCGGTCAGGCTCTCCTGAAGGACTTTGAACGTTCCTTTTTCGTCGGCTAGCGTGTAAAGGAAGATCACGTTCAGGATGATCCAGCCGATGGGGAAGAGGCCGTAGGCGGCGCCGAAGAGGGAAACGGCCAGGGCCTTGTCCGCCGGCATACCGAAAACCAGGACCGAAACGGCCAGGGCCGAGGCCAGACCGAGGAGGGCCGCCGCATGGGCCTTGAGCCGGAGGAAGGCCAGCGCACCGAGCAGGACAAAGATAGGCAGGGCGGCAACGAGGGTCGAGACGACCCAGTTCCCAAGGGGATCATAGACCTGATTCCACGCCATCGCCCCCCATTTTCCCGTTTATCGGTGAAAACGTCAATATTTGACAATTTTAGTTTTCATCCCCTATAATAGCTCTTGAGAGGAGATGGGGGCGATCTGGTCTCGACGGAGATAATGAGACAGGGGTCGCATGCCGAGGTCCCACCCACCTCGATAAAAAGGTGGAAAACAAATTAACTGCACAACCTTTAGCAGTCGCCGCCTAATAGATTAGGCAGCCGTTTCCCGGGTTCACTCCTGCGGTTCCCGGGGAGCGTCAACCAGCAGGATAGCGAACGAGTTCAGTCCTGGAACTCGGGAGCGAAAATTCCGCAGGGCTGGCTCCGCGGCGCTCTTCCTCTTCGGGTTCCGCGGGGCGAGAGAAGCGAAGAGGATAAGCATGTAGACACCCTCTGTTGAATGTCTTCGGACGCGGGTTCGATTCCCGCCGCCTCCATTTTAGTATTTGCAAGAAAC
>Ga0315274_10005052_pt1 | contig 19344 bp, 17 predicted proteins | sample YL17G02_20_MG_FD_203700 | JGI IMG/M metagenome (GOLD analysis project Ga0315274, IMG submission 203700) | Sediment microbial communities from Yellowstone Lake, YNP, Wyoming, USA - YL17G02_20 | ecosystem: Environmental > Aquatic > Freshwater > Lake > Sediment | place: USA: Wyoming | collected... | reverse complement strand
ATCCGGGTTGACCTCGTCGACACGCCAATAGTAGGTCTTGCCCCACTCCAGCGGACCGGGATCGAAGCTGGTCGCGCCGGCATCCTGGCGGCCACGATAGGTCGCCGCGGCCGGATCGGCGTTGGCCACCGCATCGGCCTCTTCGCCGAAGTACACATCGTGCCCGGTGGCGTCGTCACCACCGTTCCAGGTCAGAATCGGCGTCTGGTTGGCATACGGGTCAAGATGGGCCGGGGATGGGCTCGTGGCCCGCAGCGGCAATTGCAGCCACCCTTGCGGGATGATCTGACGCCCCAGGGTGTCGCTCCGCCAGGACAACTGGGCCACGGCGCCGCCGCCATTCTCGTAGTACTCCATCTGAATCATGTAGTACTGGCCCGCGACCAGGTCCACTGTGGCCGTGTAGTCGGTCGTGCCCTGATCGATCCATTTGTCGATGACCAACCGGCCGTCAAGCCAAAGCCGCACGCCATCGTCGGTGCTCGTAATGAGGTCGAAGGTCTCGGTGAACGGCACTTCGAGATTGGCCCTCCAGCGGGCGGAAACGAGGTCCAGCAGCCCGGGCGCGACCTCGGCGGCACCCCATGAATGATCGATCACGGGCTCGATTTGACTCAGGATCGGGTCGCCCGCGAGGGCCATGCCGCCGAAGTACTCGGCCTTGACGCCGCCACCTTCGCCGCGCGTCGTGAAGCTCCAGACCGGGCCCTTATACGTGACGCCCGGGGGGTACGCAAACTCGTCGACTCGCCAGTAATACGTCGTATCCAGTGCGAGAGTGCCAGGCTCATAGGACGCTTTGGCGCTCGGCATGCCGCCCGTGGTTGCCGTGCTGACCTCGTCGAAGCTCTGGCCGACGTAAACGGTGTGGAAGATGGCGCCCATGCCGATGTCCCAGGTCAGGTCCTGGTTCGGATCGACGTACTTCATCCCATCGGGAGGATAGGGCTTCCAGGCGGTCAGCGGCCGGACCTGGAAGCTCCAGACGTTCCCTTTCCAGGGGCTGGCGACATTGGCGTCGTTGACCTCATCCACGCGCCAATAGTAGGTCTTTCCGGCGATCAGGGCCGCGGGAGAGGGGCCGCCTGCTGTGCCGACGGACACTATCGTGAGGGCTTGCCGGCCCAGGAAGACGTCCGTATCAGCCTGGGTCGCGGCGGCGACTTTGTCGGAGCTATTGCCGAAGTAGACGTCATGGAGGCTGGCGAAATCGCCCGCCCGCCACTGGAGGAGCGTCCACGTCTGCTCGATCATGGCGCCGTCGCGAGGACTGGGATTGTTGGCGAGCGGGTTCTCCCTCATATGCCCCTCCATAATCGATTGAACCTCGTCCGCGCTCAGGGCCCGATCGTAAATGGCCACGTCGTCGATCATGCCGTTGAAGAAGGTGCCGCCCCTGCTTCTTCTTCCAATAGTCACGGACGCCGTGTTGACCGGCATTTTGCCCGCGTACGCCCACTCCTCTGCCAGTTTCCCATCGATATAGCACTTGAAGATCTTCCCGTCGTAGGTTGCCGTGATCTGGTGCCATTCGCCCACCGGCGGCGAATCGGGGGAGCAGGTATCTCTCCCTGCGTCGTTGTAGAACTGCCAGAAGATCACGTCGCCGGGCGTCTCCGTCAGCTCGTAGGGCAGGTCATTTGCCGCCCATCCCCCCTTGCTGACAATTGCCATTTCCCCGCCGGCGGTCGCTCTCATATTGGTCCAGGCGGCGATGGTGATTGTATCCGTGAGGGACAGGCGTGAGTCGTGGGGAATCTCCACGTAATCATCAGTCCCGTCGAAATCGAGGGCTCCGCCCAACTGGCCGGCGACCCACTTCGGGTTGCCGTTGAGGGTGCCGTCGAGGCCGTTGCCGGAGGCATCGTACGCGGTCTTGCCCTGGCCCTCGTCAAAGGTCCAGTACCCGACGAGTCCGGGCAGCGCGGCGACTGCCGTGGAGCCCAGGACCAGGACGATTGCGGCAGAACACAATTGTGAGAAGAATGGGTTTTGTCTCATGGTGATCCTCCTTTCAACAAGAGTGATAGGCGAAATGAGCCGGTCATGGTCATGAACAGAACACCTCTCGGGTCTGACACATTCACTACCGTTACCGAGGATCGAACCCTGCCGGTCGCCTTTTGAGTGGATCGATTGTCGCCAGGCGAAATAGGGGGGGCCAGCCTCCGGAACAACTCAGGTGCGGGAGACAGGGTCCTCATTCTGCACCCGGATACAACTATCCGCAATCTGAAGTATACCCCCCGAGAGGACAAAGAGCAAGACCTTTCCTGCGCATTCTTCAGGCCGGGGATGGCTCGCTTCCGCAGCGGTCAGGCGGGTATCTTACGCTGGAGGATTGAACTGCCTTTGGGCCTGGGTTACAATCACGGCCCAGCAGGCTGGAGACGCTGGCTTGCCGATAGACAGACTGTGAAAGGGGTGATTTTCATGCAGAAACAGACAAGCGGTTCGAGAGATATGACGCGGGACTTCAATCGCAGACAGTTCATTACGGCGCTGGCCGGGGCGGGAGTTTTGGCTGTTGGGGGGCGGTCGCTCTCCGGGGCCCAGGCGAACCAGCCCGCCGGAGCGAGCCCGGCCACGGAGATCGTGACGCTGGGTCGCACGGGGATCAAGGCCACCCGGCTGGCCCAGGGCACGGGTTGGAACGGCGGGGGGCGGTCCTCGGCCCACACCCGGCTGGGTGAGAAGGCCTTTAACGAGCTGATCCGTCACGACGTGGAGCGGGGCATTGCGTTCTTCGACTGTGCCGACCTGTATGGGTCACACCCGTATCTTCGCACGGCACTGGCCGGCGTGCCGCGGGAGAAGTACATCCTGCTGAGCAAGATCTGGCCGCGGGTCGAGTACTGGAACTCCGCGTCGGGCGGGGCTAAGGTGGAGGTGGACCGCTTCCACAGGGAACTGCGGTCCGAGGTCATCGACATTTGCCTGATCCACTGCATGACCAACGACAAGTGGCCCGAGGAGTACAAGCGCATCCGCGACGAGATGTCCGAGTTGAAGGGCAAGGGGGCGGTCCGGGCCATCGGCGTTTCGTGTCACGATCTCGGGGCCTTGAAGGTCGCGTGCATGCACCCGTGGACGGACGTCGTGCTGGCCCGCATTAACAACGGGGGCAAGGATGCGGCGATGGATGCGTCGGTCGAGGAGGTGACGCCGGTCCTCAAGCAGGCCCGGGCCGGCGGCAAGGTGATCCTTGGCATGAAGATCTTTGGGGCCGGCAAGCTGACGAGGCCGGAGCAGAAGGACGCCTCGCTGAAGTTCGTCTGGGAGAACGGCCTGGTGGACGCCGTCACGATCGGCATGCTCAGTCCGGAGGAGGTCGACGACACCATCGAGCGGATGAATAGAGTCCTCAAGGCCTGATCGCCGGAGAGATTTCACCGGTCCTTCACGTCCCGTCACGTGCCGCCTATCAGCCGTAGGTGCGGCCGGTGTCGTCTACGTAAAGCTCGCTGGCGGCGCGGTTTATGATCTTTGTGGCGTTGGGGACTTCGGTCAGGTCGGGGACCTTGAACAGGGCAGAACACTTACGACATCGCAGGCGACGGTCGGCCGCCTCAGCCGCCAGCCACCAGCGATAGCCGCAATGCGGACACTGGATGATGATCTGCATCCGATAACCTTCCCGTCAGGAGTCATATGGTTGTGCTCTGCTCTTGTAGATCGGCAGAATCGGTGGGAAAATGTTAGCCGGGACGGAGCCGGGATTGTTGGTGGAGGATGCCGGTCCCGTAATAGCGGGGTTTTGGGATGGTGATGCGGGCCGGGGCTGCGGAGGGGCAGTCTGCTGCCCTGATTGTGCGGGATTTCGCTTGATTTGCGAGAGCGGTTCTGCTACAATAAGGACGTACTGGGGGTAGAAAATAGTGCTCGATCCGATCTGCTATAACTTCATTAGTGCCCGCAAGTTAGCGGCTTGTGTGTCATCGGCGGTCCGGCCGAGGCTCGCCGGGGCTGTACGCGAGCCGGAGGTTATCCCGGTCGATGTCCGCATCCGCTTTGGCTGTGATGGCTCGCTCGTCCCCGCAAAGGCCATTCCCAGTTCAAAACCCGCCCGCGACCCACGCCCCATCGGCACTCTGCTCGACTGCTGCATGTGAGCACTGTAAGTGCATTCACAGCAAACCTTTATGTTGATTTGCCTCCGCGTGCGCAGAAAAAGACGGGGCTCTCCGTCGTCCTTGACAGGGCCCCGCGCCTCGATCGTCGTTGCTGTAACTCTTTCAGACGCCGAAGTTTACGATATTCTCCGCGGCCGCACGGACGTTCTCGGGACTGGTGAGCCGGCCGGAAAGCAGCAACTCGCGGGCTTTTTGCACCGCGTCGCTGTCCGCCTCCTCGGCCTGCCGGGCCCGATTGAGAATATCTGCGAACTGTACCTGGATCGTGGCGTCTGAATCGCTCGGGGAACGCGTATTTGCAGGGTCAGGGTGTGGCAGAGGAGTCTTGCCCAAGGCTTGCCCCACACTATGGATTGTGTTATCGATCATGGTGCCATTCCTTCAAACCAGAGCCATGCATCTGTTACTATTCTCGAATTATTCCTCAAGAACTTAAGCCTTTTTGTCGAAGAAACGCGATTCCAGCACTGGCAAACAGGTTCTTTTCAGCAAAATCGGTGCTTGGGGGCTATTTTTTCCTGCCGTCGAGGGTCTGCGCCACCTCGTAGGCCGCGAACTTGACGAATTCCAGCGAGCTGACGCCAACCAACTCCTGCGGCAGGGGGCTGGCGCTGGAGCCGGAGCGAATCTCCTTGTGAAAATAGGCCCGAATCCGCTTCTGCACGTTCCTGTCGGTGCTATCCCATACCTGCTCGACGCCCCAGAGCAACTGACCATCGGTCAGATCGAGCAATTTCAGCCGCAGGCCGACGGCGAGCCGGGGGTACGGCCGGTACTCCGTGACCGTGCCGACGAGCAGTCCGTTGCACTTGCAGTTTTCACGGATCGCCAGCAACGCCTGCATGGCCTGCGGCGAATCGAGGTTCTCCTGCAGCGCCCGCCAAGCCGGGTCGTCGCGGCCGACAGTCGTCACGCTGAAAACCTGCTTCTTTTGCAGCTCCAGGAACAGGGTCATCGTGGTGTTCCGGGAGATCTCCGGGTACGTGGAGGCGTTGTCCAGCTCCGCCAGCGTCACTCGGCCGAGCTCCCGCAGGTCCTCGTACCTGTTCAGGTAATAGGAACCGGCCATCGTGCCGCGGGACGAGGATTCGCAGCCGCAAAGCAGTGCAAGCAACAGGCCGGCGGCTATGCACAGTCCCGCACGCGATGTGCACACACCTGAGCAGATGCACAAGCCTCTGCGGAGTTCGAACTGGGCCTGACTACTGCGAATCATTGACATCCCCCGTCGGCGGCACCGCCGACTCATTCGGCTCGGGCGTCGCGTTCAACGGCGGATTCAGCTCGCCCGAATGTTTCTGCTCGAGTGCCTCGACCTCCACCTTGCCTCCCAGGATCTCCAGCACCTTGAGCAGGGCCTCCAACTGGGCCTGCGCTGCGTTTCGCATCTCGCCCCTGAAGCCGAGAATATTGCTCTTCCAGGTATTGAGCTCGGAAAGCATCTCAATGAGCAGATCGTTGGCCTCGCTCAACTCCTTTTGCGTCTGTTTGAGCCTGGCCTCCAGGCTCACGGCCTGCTGCTGGAGGTTCTGGTTCTCCGTCTTCAGCCGCTGGTTTTCCTCTCGCAGGGCCGCCGCCTGATCGGATAGGGCGGCGTACTTCTGAGACAGCTCGATCGCCGACTCGACGGCACTGCGGCCCGCGGGCGGCGCATTCTGGAATCGCTTGGCCGCGGCCTCGCCCGCGACGGGCGTCTGCGGGCTGTCAGACGGGATTGCGCCGGTCGAGCTCTGGCCTGCGGTGCAGCCGGCCCCGGCGGTCAGCAGCACAGCCGCCACAAGCGGTGTCAGGATTCTGGCTACAACGATCATTGTGTTTCTCCATTGTTTCTGCGATCACACGCGCCATCGCGGCGGGCAGGTCACGGTTGTCCAGGCGTTTGCGGCGCGGGAGCGTTCGCGGCCGCATACTCACAGCGCACGTGAATCACCTCGCCGCAGGCGCACGTGACTTCGAGGACGGCGAACTCCGCGTCGCTCTCGACAATGCAGACGCGCGCTTGTGTCCTTGGCCGGTGCGCGCCGGCGTGTCCCGGCGTCCCCGTGCCGTCGATGCTCAACCGCAACGGCCCCTCGAGCCGGACCCGGCTCGCCTTCAGTACGTGCCCCATAGTCCTGGACCTTTCGTATTCGGACCCTCGTGTCCCATCTTACGGTCTCACGCGCAATAGTCAATCGAATGAGACTCGCCGTCACCTGACCCCTGGCCGTCTTTCTTCTCCTCGTCCTGCTTGGCCGGCCCACGCTTGCCGGCTTGCGCACGCGGACGGCGCCTGCGCTCCTCACGGTCTTTGGCCGGAGTCAGGCTTGGGACGTTGTGAAGGTGTTCCACCGCTGGGATGAAATTGAAATCAGAGTCCGCCATCTTTCCATTGCTCCAGTTTCACAGAGAGACTGAATAGTGCACTCGCATGCAATTGACTGACGCGCGATTCCGTGATGTCGAGCAGGTTGGCGATCTGCTTCATGGTCAATTGCTGGTGATAGTACAGTACGATGACCTGCAGCCTCCGCTGATCGAGCTGCTGCATGGCCTCGGTCAGTTTGTCGAGCAATTCGGCCCTTTCGAGCCGGTCGTCCGGTGCGGCCGTGCCCGCCGCCAGAAACGCGCCCAGCGCCGGCTGCTCGTCGGTAATTCCGTCGATCGAGACAAAGTGCTGAGCTCGGGCGTTCTCGAATAGCTCGTACACATCCTCCACGGAGACATTCAGCCTGCCGGCCAGCTCCTCGTCCGTGGGCAGGCTGCCCGTCTCCTTGGCGATCTTGCGGCTGAGCTCCTGGGCCTGACGAATCTGCTTGTTGACGCCCGAGGGCAGCAGAGAGGCCCTTCGCAGCTCGTCGAGCACGGCCCCTTTGATCCGGATGTAGGCATAGGTCTGGAACTCCGCCTGGTGGGATGCGTCGAAGTCGCGTGCGGCCTTGAGCAGCCCGATCGTTCCGGCAGAGACCAGGTCGTCCAGGGAAAGGGGCGGCCGGATGTAGCTGACCGCGCGACGCGCGATTTTGCGGACCATCGGCAGCAGCTTGACGATCTCCTCATCGCTGATGCGCCGGCTCCTGTGCCCGCGGTAGGTGCGGGCCGCCACGGCCTTCAAATGATCGCCGTGTTCGGCCTCGTGCTCCCGCGAGGCCTCGCCTGCGACCTCAGATGTAGTGTCAGCTCTGGTCTTCACCGGTTCGTTCCTTGTTGATCTGCCTGTCCACGATTGCCTGTATCAAGATGGTGTTGACGGCTCGCACGGCCGCTCCGGCGGCAAAGTAGACGATCGCCGCCGCCAATAGCGCCCTCTCGCAGCACGCCCACGGCGAAAGACCGCTGATCGAGCCGATGAGACCGACCGCGAAGAAGCAGACGACGGCCGTGCTCACCGCGATGGACCGCACGTGCAGCATAGTCGCTCACCTCCCCATCCCACTATGAAGCGCGGGGTGCCATGTCCAGGCGGGTGCGGACATGTTCCGTCCACCGGCCTGCGTAGGCTTACGCAGGCGTGAGCATGGCGCCCAACCTGGGTGGCAGCGGCAAGGATGAAGGCCTTGCCGACGGCGGATGGTCCAACCGTCGGCAAGCTTGCGCTCGCCGCACCCATCCGTCCTTGCCCATCGTCTTGTCCGTGACAGGATGCTCATACTGTGTCAGACTCCCACTGATGCCGCGGTCAGTTGTTCTCGCCCGTTCACTGTGTCCAGCTCATCCTCCTGGACGGCGATGGTTTCCACCGGCTCCACTTGTGTCCCGAGGACGATCTCGTCGTACGCCATGACGGGCAGCATCTGCAGAGTGCGCGTCAACATCTGGGCCAGCGGCGCCCGCAGCCGGGCGTCGCACAGCAGCACGGTCTTGTCCTTGCTCTGGTCCATGGCCGATTTCCACGCGGTAGCCACCCTCCGGTTCAGCTCCAGGGCGACCTCGGCGGGCAACCCGAGGATCAGCTCGCCGTTTTCCTGGCGCAGTGCGGCGACCATCCGATGCTCGAACGCCGGATCGAATGTGATGGCGGAGATCCTGCCCGTCTCGTCCTTGTACTGCTCCGTGATGGTCCGGCTCAGCGACTTTCGCACCATCTCCGTCAGCATGACGGGGTTCTTGGTCTTCGGCGCATTCTCGGCCAAGGCTTCGAGGATGGCGGTCAGCTCGCGGATCGCAATCCCGCTGCGAAGCAGGTTCCTCAGAACTCGCTGGAGCAGGCCCACCGAGACGGGACTGTCCGCCCCGATCATCTCCCCGACGAGCGACGGCTGATTCTTGCGGAGCCGATCGACGAGGAGCTGAACATCCTCGCGGGTGAGCAGCTCGTCGGCGTGTCTCTTGAGGGTCTCGGACAGGTGTGTGATGAAGACGGATTCGGGGTCAATGACTGTGTAGCCGCTCAACTCCGCCGCTTCCTTCTTGTCTGCGGATATCCACAACGCCGGCAGGCCGTACACCGGCTCCGTCGTCTTGATTCCCTTGACCGTCTGCTGGACGGCGCCCGGATCCATGGCCAGGAACATGTCCGGCTCCAGTGACCCCTTGGCCACGGGGATTTCGCTGAGCCGAATCTCGTAAACGTTCGGCTCAAGGTTCAGATCGTCGCGCAGCCGGACCAGCGGAACCACGATCCCGAACTGCTGTGCGAACTGTCTCCTCAAGGCGCCGATCCGGTCGAAGATCGTGTTGGTCTTTCGCGGATCGACCATGCTGATCAGGCGGACGCCCACGTGAACGGAGATGCGGTCGATGTCGAGCAGGTCCTCCACGGGTTCCTTGTCCGTCTTCTTCTTCGGGGCCGGCGCCGCCTTCGATTGCGTCTTCTCCGTCCTGGCCGTTGCCTTGGCGAGCAGTGCCGTGCCGGCGGCGAGCATGAGGAACTGGACCTTGGGCATGCCGGGCACGAAGGCCATGGCCGCGATGATGCACGCCGCCGTCATCAGCGGCTGGGACGTTCGCAGAAACTGCCTGGCGAGATCCTGTCCGACGCTGTGACTGGAGGAGATCTTGGTCACGAGAAAGCCGGAGCTGATGGAGATGATCACGGAGGGGATCTGGCTGACCAGGCCGTCGCCGATGGACAGGATGGAATAGGTCTTGATGGCGTTGGCGATCGTCATGCCCCGCGTGCAGCCCATGGCGATGCCGCCGATGATATTGATGGCGACGATGACGAGTCCGGCCTTGGCGTCGCCGCGGATGAACTTGCTGGCCCCGTCCATCGCCCCGTAGAATTCGCTCTCCTTGACGATCTTGGTCCGCCGCTCGTTGGCCTGGGTCTCGGTGATCGCCCCGGCGTTGAGGTCGGCGTCGATGGCCATCTGCTTGCCCGGCATGGCGTCGAGGGTGAAGCGCGCCGCCACTTCGCTGATGCGCTCGGCGCCTTTCGTGATGACGATGAATTGGATGATCACGAGGATGAGGAAGATGACCATGCCGACCACGAGGCTGCCGCCGGCGACGGACTCGCCGAACGTCTGGATGATCTTGCCGGCGTTGCCCTGCAGCAGGATCAATCGCGTCGAGGCCACGTTCAGCGAGAGCCGAAAGAGCGTTGCGAACAGCAGCATGGACGGAAAGGTGGACAGCTCCAGCGACTCCCGCGAGGACAGCGTAATGATGAGCACCGCGATGGCCATGGAGATGCTGCAGGCCAGCAGCATGTCCAGCAGGGCCGTCGGCAGGGGGATGATCAAGGTGGCCAGAATGGCCACCAGCCCCAGTGCCAGCACGATGTTGCTGTACGAGGCCAGCGGGGGAGCGAGCAGCCCATCGTCGGTTGCCGGCAAGCTGGATGTCATCGCGCGATCAGAAGCCATAATCTCCTGCGTTCGGGAGCACGTCCGTGGCGGTCATAGGTCCCATAGGTCTTACGCCTGATTGCCTGTCGCACCGGCCTTGACGATCTGCGTAATGCGTACGGCGAAGCGGTTGTCCACCACAACGACTTCCGCCTCGGCGAACTTGGAGTCCTTCAGGAACAGTTCTGCCGGCGCCTCGACGGGCTTCTCGAGCTTGAGCACGGAGCCGGGCCCGAGTTGGAGAAGCCGCCGGACGGCGATACGCGTCGTGCCGAGGGTGACCGTCACAGGGACATCCATGTCGAGCAGGATATCGATCTGCCCGCCGGGCCCGGACGGGGCATCCTGTGGCGCTTCCGGAAACTCCACAGGGTGAGCCTGGGTAGCGGCTTCCCCGCCGGCTGGGGGAGTACTCCCGGTCTGCGGTATCTGGTTGTCTATCGGGGCCTGTATCACTTCCGGCATACGTGTGTATCCTTTCTCCGGGTTAGTTCGCTGCGGCTTTCGCCGCCTTTTGCACGCCGGTATTTGCGGCCTGCGTAATCACCACGGCGCGTTGTCCGCCGGACCGGGCGACACGGCCTCGGAAGACGATTCGGCTGTCGACGAGCAACTCAATCGCCTCGTCGAGCGACCTGTCCAGCAGCAGGATGTCGTCCCGGCCGAGATCGAGAAGCTCTTCAAAGTGCAGCGTCGTGCTGGCCAGCCGCGCGGTGACGGTGACCGGCATCTGCTGGACGTGCTCCGTCAACGTGCGCGACAACTCCTCCGGGGAGATCTGCTGTGCCACCTGACGGCCCTTGCCGACCAGTGGGGCCAGAAGACTGCAGGGCAGCAGGAAGAGCACCTCATCCTTCTCGTCCGACTCGCTGCCCGTGACGGCAAAGACGATCGTGCAGATTTCCTGCGCCGGCTCGAATTGAATCTGCGGGTCGTCCTTGAGCAGGCGGTCGCCCGGGCGCAGCTCCTGGTGAGCCCGCAGCGGAGACAGGAAGGAATCCATCACGGCGGCGACCAGATCGACCAGAAGCGATTCCTCCAGGGAGGAAAGAGCCTGGCTCGCGTCGGCGTCCGATCCTGAATCCCCGAGCAGACGCTTGACCCATCGCAGGGCCGTCTCGGTCGTGAGGCTCAGGAAGCCGCAGGCCTTATCCTTGCCGGCGGCGAACGTCACGTAATGCCGGTCCTCCGCCATCCCAAGATCGCGCAGGGGGCCGGCGAAATGCTGCACGAGGGAGGCCGGAGCGACGGCCGTCTCCCGGTTGAATGAGTGTGTGAGCCCGGCCTCAATGGCCGCGGCCACCTGGCTCATGACGGCGGCCAGCCGATTGTACTGATCCTCATTGAAGTAGCGGGGGCTGCGCCAGTTGTACGTCACGACCTCCGCCGGCGCGGCCTCCCCGGCAGGGTCCGACCCTGTGGCCGTCAGCAGCCGCAGGAAATTCGAGCTATTCAGATGGCCGGCGGATAAGCGGCTCATTGGATCGACAGCTCCTTGAACAGAACGCCGACAATGCGCGGCTTGGTGTTGGGGAACAGGCCCTGGTTCAACGCGTCCGCGATCTGCGTTTGCACCTGCCGGAGGTTCTTCTCCCCGCGGATGCCCTCCACCGTCTGGTTGGACAGGTACAGGGTCAGCCAGTGCTTCAGAAGGGGCTTTTTCTGGTCCAGAAACTCGGTGCCTTCCTTCAGCTCCATCCCGTTGCCGATCTCGAGGGTCAGGGCCACGCGAACGTACCGCGTCACCCCCGGCTCATTCAGGTTGGCGACGATCGGCTCGATATCGTAAAACCAGGGCTCTCCCTTCTCGGATCCGGGTTTCGATTTCTCGTGCGTTTTCTCCACGGGTTCGGTCTGCTCGGCGGCGGAAACAGCCTGGGCTTTACCCCGGGTGCCGAACATCCGGCCGACGACAAAGCCGCCGGCGGCGCACACGATGACCGTCAGAGCGGTGATCAACCACGGCGTGATCTTGCCCTGCACGTTTTTGGGCGGCGGGGCCTCCGGCAGCGGCGTCTGCGGCGGGCTGCTCTGCTCTTTCCTGCCATTGGGTTCATCGGCCATTCTGTTTCTCCATGATTCTGAAGCTGTGCTGTCTGCCTGTCAGGGCACCGGCTGGAGGCATTGCTGCCCGCGGTACCGCCGCATCTTCTCCCGCAACGTGCGGTCGCTGATGCCGAGGACCTTTGCGGCCTTCGTCTGGTTGCCCGAGGTTTGGCGAAGCGTTTCAAGGATCGCCTGCCGCTCGAGGTCTGCCAGGGACCGGCCCCCAATCGTGCGGTGTCCCGCATCGTCGCTCCTGTCCTGGCCGGCGGGGCGGCGACCGGGCTCACATTGCGTCAGCGGCTGCAACTCGTCGAAGAGCCACGAGACATCCGCCAGGGACAACGTCGTCCCGACCCCGAGGATGAGCGAGGTCAGCACCACGTTTCGCAGTTGTCGGATGTTGCCGGGCCAGAGGTACTTCGCAAAAATGTCCATCATCACCGGATCGAGCTCTGTGATGCACCGCTGGGCCTCGTGGGCGTAGAGATTGACGAAGTGCCACACGAGGTCGGGCAAGTCCTCGCGGCGCTCATGAAGGGACGCCAGGACGATCCGGGCGGTGCTGAGGCGGTAGTACAAGTCCGCGCGGAAGCGGCCGGCCTGCACCTCCTGCACCAGGTCGCGGTTCGTCGTGCTGATGATGCGGACGTTGACCCGGATGTTCTCGTTGCCGCCGACCCGTTCGAACTCCTGCTGCTCCAGGATGCGCAGGAGCTTCGCCTGGAAGTGGGTGGGCGTCTCGCTGATCTCGTCGAGCAACAGCGTTCCGCCGTGGGCCATCTCAAAGCGGCCCTTGCGCTGCGCGTAGGCGCCGGTGAACGCGCCTTTCTCATGCCCGAACAGCTCGCTTTCGAGCAGCGTGTCGCTCAGGGCGGCGCAGTTGACCCGCACGAAGGGACCGAGCGCCCGCCGGCTCTTGTGATGGATCAGCATGGCGACGAGCTCTTTGCCTGTGCCGCTCTCGCCACTGATCAGGACCGGTACCGACGTGGGGGCGATCCGTTCGGCCAGCGCGACGGTCCGCGCCAGCTCCGGACTGCGGCCTACAATCTTGTAGAGGCAGCGGTCCGCCTGCTGCGCCGAGGCGGCGATCGCCACGGGACGGTTGGGCAGCAGGGCTTCGAGCAGATTCTCGACGGCCGGGCGGTCGAGTGGTTTCAGGAGGAAGTCGCGGCAGCCGGCGCGAATCGCCCGGACGGCCGCCTGTGTGCCGCACTGAAGCAGGTCCGCCTCGTCGCTTTCCTCGTGGGAGCGAGCCATCACAATGACCGGCATTTCGGGGGCGCGGGATCGGATTCCGTCGATGAGTTCGAGATGGTTGGGCTGCCCCGTGCCCCGGTCGAGCTGCGTGCTGACGAAGGCCAGGTCGCAGTTGCCCCTGTCAAGGGCTTCGATGGCGGCCCGTCCGTCGCTCGCCACTTGGGCGCCGATGCCTTTGCGGGCCAGGACTTCCAGCATGAGTCGGATGGTCGCGGGCTCGTCTTCGACGATCAGCACCGTGGCGCTGCTGGATCGCTGCGGAATCCTGCTCCCGTCCTCTGTGATGGTCCTGCTCACAATCGATATCTCCCACTATACGGGTCAAGGCTGAGGGTTCTGTGACGCCGCCACCTGCCTGGCGGGCGGTATCTCCTGGCTGGCGAGCCACTGGCGCGGCTGGACCTGCTCGTACCAACTGATGAGCTGGCTATGCGCCTTGGCGAGATCCACCCACGGCGAATCCGCGTGCTCCGCGACCAGTTTTGTGTACATGTCTCTGGCTCGCGCCGGGTTCGTCTCCCGCAGGCAGTTGCCGAGCTGCAGGAGAATCCATGCCCGGTCTTCGCGCGACGCCGGCTCGCTGCCGGTGGTGGAATCGAGAGCCTTCTGGTAGAGAATCGCCGCCTCGTTGAGCCGGCCGGTCAGGTACAGCAGTTCCGCCAGCTCCAGCGGCTCGCTCGCCCGGTTGGGGTCGGCCAGCACACGTTTGAGCGCCTCGGCCGCCTCCGTGGGCAGCGGCTTTTCGCGTGTGGCAGGTGCGGTCGCGGCAGGCTGAACCGCCCGTTGCTCTGCGCTCTGGCGGTTGGGTGCAACGTCGCGGCCGTCGGTGCGTTCGGGCAGGGTGAACGTGCCGAGGGCGGGCGGCCCCGGCTCCTTTGCCTCAAACTTCACGGACCTGATCCTGTCCACCAGCTCGCTCAAGGCGGCCTGGGTCTTTGCCTCGTCGGCCTGCTCGGGGGCTGCCACGCGGCTGCGCCGGAGCCTTCGCGTGATCTCGTTCGCGAGCGGACCCGCCGTGTCCGGGGTCTGCTCGGCCCCCGCTTTCATGATGCGGGTGAAGAGCGATGTCGGATCGAAGGGACTGTTCGGATCGGCTTTGGGACTCTCCGCCGATTGGCTCGCGCCCGCCTCCAGCGACAGGACAAGCAAGAGCAGCATCCACGCGTGTTTCCAGTTGGCTCGTATCATTATCGTCTCATTCCTGCTTCTGTATCTCTCCCGTGACGCCGGCCTCGGAGGGTTTCGGCACGGTGACATCGTTGTACCCGCTCAGCAACACGGCGACCGCGCGGCCGTACTCTTTCTGCCGCCGATACGCCTCGGCCTGCAGCTTCAGCAGGTGCTCTCGCTGCGCCGCCGGGGCCGAATTCAGAAGTTGGGAGCAGACCGAAATCGCCTGTTCCGGCTGATTCGCGCGAAGGCAAAGCTCGGCCAGTTTGCCGCCGATCTGCTGCGCCAGCTCGCCCGGCTCCACGAGGGCAAACACATCGCCGAGCGTCCTTACCGCCTGTACAAAATCGCCCTTGGCCGTGTGACATTCCGCCAGCTCCAGGGCGACCGCCCCTCGTAGTCCGGGGTCCGGCAAGAGCGAGCTCTTTTCTGCCAATGCGGCGATCGCCTTCTCCTCCAGGCCGATGGAACGCAGCGCCCGCGCGCGAAGCAAAAGCAGCTCCACACTCTCCTGTTGCGACAATTGCCACACCTGCGTGCCTTCAAGCAGGTGGAGTGCCTCAATGAACAGTCCCTGCTGGAGGTACGTGCCCGCCAGCGCCGCACAGGTCTCCACGAGCTGTTGCCGGGAGAGTTCGCCCTGCAGCGCCAAGTTCATCGCCACCTGTGCCTGCTGCGGATTGTTCAGGGCCAGATACGCTTTGCCGAGCAGGAGGCAGGCGCCGTAGAATTCCGGATGTTTCTGGTCCTGAGCCAGCGAGACATAACGGTTCAGCCACTGAGCGGCAGCCTCGTGGTCCCGCATCTCATACAGGCATCGCCCTGCGCCCAGCGCCGCGGCGGTCTGCACGTCGAGGGACAGGCCCAGATTGAAGACCTTGCGGTACAGGCCGGCCGCCTCCTCGTACAATCCCGCCTTCATGGTCACCTCGGCCAGGTCCAGGCAGGCCTGCTCGGATGCCTCCGCGTCCGGGTAGAGCTCGACGAGCTGTTTGAAATCCCCGTGTGCGCCCGTGTAGTCCCGCAACCTGGCCTTGAGCCGGCCCGAGCGAAGCAGGGCCTGCGGGGCCAGGGCATGCGTCAGGAAGCGGCTCGCCACCAGCTTGTACTCGGCGGTTGCCTCGTCGAGCCGGTCTCTTGCCGCATAGACCAGCGCCATCGCGAAATGTCCGTTCGGCACCCGCGGATCTTCCTCCACGCCGAGCAGGAATCTCTGCCACAGCGAGACGGATTCCTCCCCGAGCAGCTTCGTGTACTCGGCCAGTGAGGAGTAGGACGAGGGATCGATGATGTCGACATTCCCTTTGTCATCCATCTGCGCCAACAATCCGACGCTGCCCGCGGCCGTCGTGATAGCCTGTTGTGCCGTCGCACGGGCCAGGTGAAGATAGACGGGGCGTCTGCGGCCGGTCTCCTCTTCGCCCGCGGCCCGCCCGCCGTCCATCCAGCGGATGTTGATCCGGGCGCTGCCGGCGAAGCGGGACAACAACTCCTCCAGCGATGCGCCGTTGCAGGTGAGCGACCACCGCGGTGTTGCATTTTCGCCGGGCACAGGACGAATCTGCGGACCCAACAGGGCCTGGTCCAGCGTCTCCCGCCCGGAGTTGAGGAAGGTCTTCAGTTGTGCCTCGTCGAGATGGAGGAACGGATCGATCTGCGGGTGTCCGCCCCACAACTGCTTGGGGGAATCTCCGTCGGCGCCCTGCAAGGACAGAAGATTGCGGGTCAGGGCCTCGGCGGCGAGAAAGTGACATTGTCGGCGAACTGCGGCCGACCACTTGGGGTCGCAGTCCACCGCCTCGATCAGAGCGATGGTTTGGTAGGCCCGTGCCGCCGCCTCCATGTAGCGCTGGCGGTCCACAAGGGTGATGCTCTGATAGTACCGTGCCATCGCCCGGAGGATCGGCAACCGGTTCAACGCCACCGTTCGGAACATCGCGTCGGCTTGTTGCACGTTGCCGCTGTTCCTGTGGCACAGAGCCATCCTCAGCAGCAGAAAACCCTTCACCGGCTGGTTCTGCTCCATCGCCGGCAGCCGCCGATAAAGCTTATCGTACGTCACGAACGCGTTGTCATAGTCACCGCCGGCGTAGGACTTCTCCGCCACCTCGAGCGAAAGCGGCTCGGGCCGGGGCGGGTTTGCCTCGGCGCTCTCGTAGGCGACCGGTTCCTCGACGGCCACAGGCGAGTCCTGGATCGGGACATGTGCGGGGCCCGGCTGGGGTGTGGGGCTGACGCCCGGCTGGGTCGCTTGCGCGGCAGTCGGCGCCGCCCTCATCTTCTCCGCCACCGTATAGATGAGGATCCCCGCCACACAAACGATCCCCGCCAGCAGTATCGTCTGTAGGCTCAGCAGACGCTTTCGGGAGAACGATGCGCCCGCGGGCGGCAGGGCGACAGGGGCGTCCGCTGCGAGACCGTCCTGCCCGGCATGGGACGCATAGGCGAGCAGGGGATCGAAGATGTCGTCATACTCGGGCCTGGCCTCGGACGGTTCGGCGGGCAGTCCCTCCGCAGGCGGCAATGGCGCCTGTGTCTTCTTCTGCCGATTTGGCTTCTCTCTTTTGATGATCACTGCCTCTTGTGTCTTCGCCCGGATGCTGCGGTCCCCCGGAACGGCACGGTGTTCCCACAGTATGGCCGCAGACCTTTCCTCATAGCAGCAACGCCTGTGCCAGATTCGCCGAAACATGGTTCGACCGGAGGCGGTCTGACTCGCTGCGCCCTTTTCACCATACATTGGGCCGCCCCCGCTTTCGTTTTGCCGAATGCCCTGCCGCGACGCCTTTGTGGACCGTGTCAGGATTCTATACGAGTCGGCGGATTTTCTGACAGTGGCGGCCACGTGCTTCACCGGGACCGCTCCGCAGCGATGCGTATGAGAGCCCATCCGAACTCATGTGAAGGCTGACGGGGGGATTTCCGGAGGGAAAGACGCAAGATCGCGCGTTTCTGCAGGGCGATGATTGCGGTGTGCTGGCGACTACGCCACGGTCAGGGGCTCAGGCTCCAGGGGCTGGGAGGAGGGGAGTTCAGCGTCGTCCTGCCGGGGCCTGTGTTTCTGGATGTTGTACTGCTTGACCTTGGCGTAGAGTGTCGCGCGGGTGATGCCGAGCAGTGATGCGGCCTGCGTCTTCTGCCATCCGGTCTCATGCAGGGCGCGTGCGATGAGCTCGCGTTCGGCCTTTTCGAGGGAGAAGTCTCGGGCTCGGCCGCCGGCCGGCGCGCCGGTCATCTCCTGGGCCTCCGTGGTCTCGATCACAATACTGCGAAGGCCGATCTTGTCCGCGGTCTCGAGCAGGATGGCCCTCTCAATCGTATTGCGCAACTCGCGTACGTTGCCCGGCCAGTCATGCCTCTGGAGAGCCTCGAGGGCGAGCGGCGTGATGGAGCCGGCCCTCGTCTGCCGGTGGCCGCAGATGTTCGACGTCTGCAGGAAATACGCCGCCAGCAGCGCGACATCCTCCCGCCTCTCAACCGACTTCAGCGGTGCCATCAGGATGGGACAGATGTTCAGCCGGTAGTACAGGTCCTGCCTGAACCTTCTCTCGTCCACTTCCTTTCTCAGGTTGCGGTTGCTCGAAGCGATCATCGTCGCCTCACACGTGAGGTCTTTGATGCCGCCCACCTTGCGGAACGTTCGTTCCTGCAGCACGCGCAGGAGCTTCGCCTGCAGATCGAGCGGCATCTCACTGATCTCATCGAGAAAGAGCGTGCCTTCGCCGGCACATTCGATCAGCCCGACCTTGTCGCGGTCGGCGCCCGTGAATGACCCCTTGATATGTCCGAAAAGCTCACTTTCCAGCAGGTTGGCGGTCAGCGCGGCACAGTTGACGGCCACGAATGGCTTGTCCGCGTGCCGGATCATGTGAATCGCCTTGGCGGCCAGTTCCTTGCCGGTGCCCGTCTCGCCCGTGATGAGAATGGGATTGCACCGGCTCTGGGCGACGAGTCTGATTACATCGAGCGTCTTGCGGATCGCCTCACTTCGACCGACCATCCCGCAGGCGGCGGCGATTTCATCCACGAACCAGGCGTCGTCTGTGACGTGGGCAGGTGTGTGCGATGCACTCGCCGTCATTTGCACGGCGATCTGGGGAAGGCGCCGGTGCTCCGCCTCGCCTCGCAGGCACCACGAGGCGCCGGCACTTTCGTATTCGTGATTCGAGAACGGTGCATCCTCCGTGATGGCCGCGACGCCGACGGCACGCCGGGTCGGATCGTTATCGGTCTTTCGCAGGAACTCCCGGATGGCATCGGGGGCGAACGTCTCATCGAAGATCACCATATCTGGTGTCACGGTGTTGACAATATCGGCCGCCTCGACGAGGTCCTCCGCGGCGAACACCTCATGTGCGGTTTCCCGCGCGATGTCACGGATATGTGATCTGTTGCTGACGACGACGATCCTTCGCAGTAGGCTCATATCTCCTCGACCTTGTCACCCAGTTGTCGATCACCATCCGACCCATCGCTCCGGCATGGATACGCGCACATCGGCCGGACGTTTCGCACATCTTTAATTTTTACTGGACCGCGCGAGGAGGATGGGGGCGAGGGAGTCTTGTGCAAATCGCGTGCATTCTCCCCGAGACTCGTGCACCCGAAATGTCACGGAGACGCGCAGGAATCCCGGTTCGTTTCTTATGGGACTGGCAGACAGGGATGGATGCGTGTGGGGGAAAAAACCGCGAGGATCCCCCTGTGCACGAGGGCGGCAGATTCTTCCGGCGCAGGCCGGAAGAATTCTCCTGCCCTCGCGGATGGCCGGGGAATCGCCCGCGCGCCCCGGGACGCGCCATCAGAACTGATAACGGCTATTCGAAGATGTGTGACACCTGAATTCACACGCCGTCCCCGGTTCTGGCACGCCGATTGCTCAGTCGTCATGAGTGCTGCAATGGTGGTTCATTGCAAAGTGGATGAAAGAAGAATTGTTTTTTTTCACATGAGGCGGAAGGTAT
>Ga0315274_10005050_pt1 | contig 19345 bp, 12 predicted proteins | sample YL17G02_20_MG_FD_203700 | JGI IMG/M metagenome (GOLD analysis project Ga0315274, IMG submission 203700) | Sediment microbial communities from Yellowstone Lake, YNP, Wyoming, USA - YL17G02_20 | ecosystem: Environmental > Aquatic > Freshwater > Lake > Sediment | place: USA: Wyoming | collected... | reverse complement strand
CCTCTTGGTCGTTCGGATGTACATGGTCACTATATGATCATAGTACGCCTTCCCTGTCAACACAATTCTGCAATGAATTAGTCACTACATTGACCCTTGAACGATGTGAACCCGCGTTTTTAGCTGCGAAAAGGGCATTTGCCGGCCTGCCAAGGGTCAAAAAAGACCGGTTTCGCATCACCGGTGCGGAAGTTGGGTTAACCTACCTTGCCCGCAATTTGCATCGCCAGTTCGTGGTTCTTTTCCGCGTAGACCTCGATCGTGTTCAAGCGGGCGTGTCCGAGCAGAGTCGCGGCCACGTCCACGCCGAATTGCTTGCGTAGCGCCGTCGCCGCGTTGTGTCTCAGTTGGTACGGGTGCCACGGGTCGATACCGGCCCTCTGGCAGGCGTACTGGACCGCTCCGTAGTAGGCCCGGCTGTCGTAGCGATCGCCGGGTTGCTTCCGTGGTCGCCGCTTGACGTTGCTCCCCGGCTTGTTACCGCAGGACAGCGGCGTCACCCGCGCGGCGTGCCGATCCTCGCGTTGCTCGGCCACGGCCTCAGCGGGACTGAATAGGTGCGTTTCCACGGCCCGGCCCGCAAGAAACGGACGCACGACCTCTTGAGCCTTGGGTCCGAGGAAGATTTCCCGCTTGTGCCCGCGCCAGGCGGTCTTGTGCGTCGGCGGGGTGTAGATCCACCCAGGGGCTTTGCCCCTTGCCCCACCAAGCCCTGCGGCGCTTGAGCAGTCGAGGTCGATGGGTCGCATGATGACCAGTTCCCCCGGCCGCGCGGCGGTGAGTAGTTGCAGGTCAATCAGTGCCGCGACTTGGCGGGATAAGAAGGGGCGGATCGCGTCGATGTGGGCGTCGGGGACGGGCTTCACCGGCTCGGACTCTCCGGCGTCGGTCTTACCACGTTTGAGGCCAGGGACGACTTGCAACGCTTGGTAGACGGCCACGGGGACAAGCTGCGCACCGACGGCCCACTTGAAGATGAACCGTATCGCCTTCGTGAGCCGGTTGACGTATCCGCGACACCGGGGCCGCTTGCCGCAAACGATCAGGCGCTCACGGACGGCCTTCAGCTTCAGGGGTCCGAACGCCGCCGCCGGCGTCTCACCGTATAGATCGACGATGGGGGTCCAGGCCGAGCGAAGATGATCCAATTCTCGCTTGTCGATGGACTCGGCCTCGCAACGGCGACGGAAAGCGTTGACCAGTTCGATGACCGTCAACTCGGCCTGTGGGACCGAGCGGCGTCCGCCGTTGGCCGTCCATTCGACGATCTCGCGGGCGTACTTTCGCTTCGCTTCGGGCGTGTCGGCACGGCCCAGGTAGACGCGGTGTCCGTCGAGGTTGACGTAGCCTTGTCCGGTAGCCTTGTGGACTCGAAACGGTGGAACGACGGTGGGTTTGACCATCTTCACGGCACAGCCTCCAAAGTAGGCGGGTAGGACTACCCGCGTTTCACCTTGGTAATGGCCGCGCCGCGTCACCGCGGGTATTGCAGAAAACGCTGCAATTCAGCCTGTTTTACGTCATCGAGGCCGACGGGATTCGAACCCGCAACCACCGGCGTGACAAGCCGGTACTCTAACCAATTGAGCTACGGCCCCTGGTTCTACCGTCCACCGGGTACGGCGGCAGCCCCGCGGCACGCCGGCCGGGCCGGGAACGGGTCGGACAAGCCAAGGAACAATGATACATAGCTTGGCGCGGGGCGACCGTCAAGGCGGTCTGGCCGGGGAAGCCGTCCTGACGCGGCCACGACATTTTACCGGTTGACCTGACACTCCGGCGGGCGATACTAGGGGGAGGTGACGTAGGCCAGCCCGCCGTCGCCGGTACGAGCGTAGTCCCGGCGCGTCGGGATTAGCTCCAGGCGTTCCAACGAGAGGATGAACGGGTCGTGGTTAACTTCTGTTTGAGTTCGCTTCCTCGGCGCCAGGGGCGGCGAGGGATCCGGTCGGCGGCGGCGTGTTGCGGACTGGGTGTTCTGCTGTGCGGCTGCTCGGTGCTTAACCCCGCCTTCGTGAACCTGTTTGATTCCTCGGGCACCTCGAGTCTCGCCACGCTGCCCAACGCCCCCGGTCACGTGGTCGTCGCGCTGGCGAACCAGACGGAGATCGACGAACGCCTGTTGGCCTTCCTCGCCTCGAAGATGAGCCTGACGGACGCGCAAAAGCGAGCGTTGCGTCCGCGGGTTCGGATGCGGCTTCGCGTGACTTACGTCGATGGGACGTTCCAGACCTTGGAGTTCATCGATGGCAGCCGCAACTTGGTTGATCCCAGCTTCGACGCCCAGGCCTTCCCCGACCTCAACCAGAACGACCTCAACAACGCGGTGGTGTTGTGCGACGTGGCCCAGGTGGAGGTGGAGCCGGGGACGAACATCGAGGTGTTCCTCCCGGTTGAGTTAATCCAATACCAGCTCGTCGAATCGACCACGACCGCCGGGGGCACCATTTTTACGGACTTCCAGCGGCGCGGGAGCCTGCCTCCGCAATTCCGCACGTTGCGGATTGACGAGGTCGATGCGGATGGGAACGTGACTTTGCAGCAGAACATCGGTGTGCGCGATGTGCCCAGCCCGACGCCCAACGTGATCTGTGGATCGGTGGTCGCGATTACCATCAAAGGGACCTTGGCCGCCCCGTTCCTCGACGTCATCTCGCCGAATACCCCCAGCTACGACATTGACGACGCGGCGACCATCGCCCGGATCGGCGGACGCTACGAGTTCATCGTGACGGTGCAGTGACGGCGGGATGGGCACGAGTTCAAAGCCAAACGCCGCGGGTGACGGAGATTATCGACAGGTGCGAACCAAAGCAACATCGACAGCCGTTTTGATCGTGTGCGGGGCGTTAGGGCTGCTTACCCTCGCCGCGGCATGTGGAAGCAACGTTCGCGTCTTCAACCCGGCTTTTATCAACACCCTCTCGGGGGGCGAGGTCCCGGTGACGCCGGGGCCGGGCGCGGCCTTCGTGTTGGTCCGGGTGGTGAATGAGACCGGCCAAGCCGTGCAGTTCATCGTCACCATCGAGCGCCAGGTCCTGGTGGTCGACGACCAGGGCAACTTCCAGCAGGACGACGTAGGGAACTTCATCACCCGCGCCGAGCGTGAGACGGTGCGTCTGAACACCAGCGCCACGGGGCTGGCGACGGAGACGGGCGTGCTCTTCCCTTGCGGCCAATCGCCGGTGACCGAGGTGGGATTGGGGCAGAGTCTATTGCCGACCGACGCGGCTATCTTCGTAGGCGGCGGGGGCGCAGGCGGGGCGACCGGTTTCGGCGTGCCCGCGGGAAACCTCAACCCGCTGCAACTCGACGTGGGGAACTTCAACTGCGGCGACACCATCATCTTCCGAGCGTTCGTTAGCACGGGGGTGGCCGGTGGGATCTCGCTGCAATCGTTCCTGCTTCCCGGATCGGAGCAGCCGTCGATCTTCCGCGGCCCGGATACCTTCGCAAACCTCGCACATTTCTTGGCATCTCAGGTTCGCGAGAGCGAAGGTCCGTGACGCGGCGACGGGTCGGTGGCTGACGCTCATGCGGCTGACAATGGGATAACCAACGGTTTTGTGCGAATAACAACGGGAGGTCGAACCATGACCGATCGACGGCAGGTGTTACGGAAGATGCGTTGGATCCTGACGGCCGCTTTGGCGGGCGGGTCGCTGTTCGGGGCCTGCGAGGTCCAGATCAGGAACGCGATCGTCAACGGATCGAAGGACTTCCTACAATCCCTGCTCGACCCGACCAACGTTCTGCAGTCCATCTCGCTGGGCTCAAGCAACTCCTCCACAACGCCCTGACGAACCCATCAGCGAGAACCCAAACAAGGGTGCATCCCAAAAAAGGTGGCGGCGAGACGGTTTCCAAGTCATTCTGAGCGCAGCGAAGAATCAGCGAAGCGAAGCATCCCAACCCGCCGGAAGATTCTTCGCTGCGCTCAGAATGACGCCCCTGGGCATCTTTCGCCACCCCAAACGGGATGCAGCCACAACTGCGTCGCCTTTGAGGTGGATGCCGCGCCCCGGCGGCGGATATAGTATCGGTGAAGCCTAAAGGGTCGGTCGTTCCGTGGTGTACGGTCTCACTTTACTCCCAGGGTTGTGTTTGACAATGGAAAAGGAAGCGGTCCAGGATCGACTATCCAGCTTGAAAACCGGCGAGGCGGCGGCGGTCGTCTCCGTTAAGGCAGCGCAAACGGCGGCGAAGCGGCTGGCCGATATGGGGTTCGTCCGCGGGGCCGTGGTGGAGATGATCCGACCCGGCAAGCCGTGTCTCGTTCGCATCAGCGGGACCTGCGTCGGACTCGGAGTCGAGCACCAACGCAACATCGTCGTCCACCGCCCCTAGGATGGTTCATGTCCGCGTCCATCCCCGTACAGACGGCTCCGCGCGTCCGGTCCGTGGTCCTCATCGGCAATCCGAACACCGGCAAGAGCACACTGTTTAACGCCCTAACGGGGTATCGTCAGCGGATCGGAAACTACCCCGGAACTACGGTGGAGCGGCGGGCGGGCTTTATTCGCACGGAGGACAAGGCGACCCCGATCGAGGTGATTGATCTACCGGGCGCCTACAGCCTTGCGGCTCGGGCCGCGGACGAGGCGATCGTTCTGGATGCCTTGCTCGGTCGCGCCGGCGTGGACCGTCGGCCGGACCTGATCGTCAGCGTGGTCGATGCGGCCAACCTCGGACGCAACCTGTTCTTGAGCACACAGCTTCTGGAACTCGGCGTTCCGCTGGTTGTCGCCCTGAACATGATGGACCTGGCGGAGGCATCGGGAGTTCGGATCGATACGGCGGCGCTGGCGGCGGAATTGGGCGTGGTGGTCGTGCCGGTGGTGGCGACGAAGCAGATCGGGATCGAGACCTTGGAGAAGGCGATCCTCGACTCGCTCGACGCACCCTGTTCGGACCACTGTCCCTCGTTCCCCGATTGTGTCTGTGCGGAGCTCGACGGTCTCCGCAACTCGCTGGCCGACGGCGGCGCCGGGGAGCATCACCGGGCCTCGCGCATCGAGGCCATGCAGACCTTGCTAGACCCGGGCGGATACCACGAGTCGCGGCTGGTGAAACGGTGCGGGCGAGGCTTGGCGGAGGAATTGGCGGAACGCCGGCGGCGAATCGCGTCGGCCGGGGAATCGGTGGCGGAGGTGGAGGCCCGCGTCCGGTACACCTGGATCGATCGCGTGCTGCACCGCGTGGTGACGCGGGTTCGTCCGAGGCCGCGGTCCAAGTCCGAGGCGGCCGATCGGCTCTTCACCCATCGCGTCTTCGGGTTGGCGGTATTTCTGTTGATGATGGGGATCTGCTTCCAGAGCGTGTACGCCTGGGCGGCGCCGGTGATGGACGCGATTGACGGCTTCTTCGGCGCATTGGGCGGGTTCCTCGCCGACGTGATTCCGGCGGGCGCGGTGCAGAGCCTGGTGGTGAACGGCGTGGCGGCGGGGGTCGGGGCGGTGCTGACGTTTCTGCCGCAGATTTTGATTCTGTTTTTGTTCCTCGCGATCCTGGAGGACTGCGGCTACATGGCCCGGGCGGCGTTCCTGATGGATCGTTGGATGGGCTTGTTCGGTCTCAACGGGAAATCGTTCATCCCGTTGCTGTCGTCATTCGCCTGCGCGGTGCCGGGGATTCTTTCGACACGGACGATCGAGGATCGGCGGGACCGGTTCGTGACCATCCTCATCGCTCCGTTGATGAGTTGCAGCGCCCGGCTGCCGGTGTATGTGCTGCTCATCGGGGCGTTCATCCCGGCGACGCCGCTTCTCGGCGGTTTGATCGGTTTGCAGGCGGCGACGCTGCTGGCGATGTACCTGGTCGGTGCGGCCGTGGCGGTTCCGGTCGCTCTGATCCTCAAGCGAACGGTACTGAAGGGTCCGTCGCAATCGTTTTTGATGGAGCTGCCGACGTACAAATGGCCGTCGCCGCGCATCGTATTCTTTCGCATGTATGAGCAGGGAAAGGCGTTCTGCATTTCGGCGGGGACCTTGATTTTCGCGGTGGCGATCGTGATCTGGGCCTTGGGCTATTACCCCCATCCGGCGGCGATCGCCGCAGTGCGTCAGGCGGAGCGCGAGGCCGCAGCGCGTGCCGGCCATTCGGATAAGGCGTTGGACGCGCGGCTCGCGGAGATCAACCGCGACGAGGCCGGGGAGTATCTGCGGCAGAGTTTCCTGGGACGCATGGGGCAGTGGATCGAACCGGCTGTCAAACCCCTCGGATGGGACTGGCGGATCGGCACTGCGGCGATTGCATCCTTCCCCGCGCGGGAGGTCGTGGTAGCGACGATGGGGACGATCTACAACCTCGGCGGCGGGCAGGACGAGACGTCGGCGGGTTTGCGGGCGACGCTGCACGCCGCGACCTGGCCCGACGGTCGTCCCGTATACAACGTCGCGGTGGTTTTGTCGATCATAGTGTTCTTCGCCCTGTGCTGCCAGTGCGCGGCGACGTTAGCGACGATCAAGCGTGAGACGAAGTCCTGGACGTGGCCGCTGCTGACGTTCACCTATATGACTGCACTGGCGTATGTCGGAGCGCTGGCGACGTATCAGATCGCGATTCGATGGGTGTAATGATTTCCATGGGGATTCAAGACTACCTTGCTCTGACGGTCGTTGCGGTCGCACTGGCGTATGCCGGACGATCCCTATGGCGGATGCTGAACGGGAAGACTGGTTGCGCGACCAACTGCGGCTGCGACGACAAGCCCGCGAAGGCCGGAGCGGTCCGACCTCCCTCACGCGGCTTAAAGCGCGTACCTCTGGTTACGCTCGATCAAGTCGGCAAGCCCGCGCCTTCGGCGTCGACCGACCCGTCGCACTTGCCCTGACCGTCCGCGTTAACGTTGCACATAGAACTGGGCAAAGGCCTTGGCCGATAGAGGCTCACCGGTGGCTTGCTTGGTGAACTCCTTCCACGAATACAGGTTTCCCGGACCGAAGATTTTCTGCTTCCAGTAGTCGCCGACCTCCTTCTTCCCGTAAAAGGATGTCTTCGTCGGGTCATCCATTCCGAGTACGGTCCTGGCGATATAGGCGTGCACTTGGCAAGCAAACAGCTCGCCCATCATGTAGCTGTGGTAATAGGCCGGCTTTGTCACAATATGGATTTTCGCCGCGTAGTCCGGGCGGTTGACGGTTTCCGGCGGGTTCAGGAGTTGGTATTGCGCCTTGAGCGACCACCACAATTCCCCTAGGTTTTGATCGGGTTTGTTATACATCCCGCGTTCAAAGCGCATCATCACCTGGGCCCATCGACTGAAGATCAGCTTCTCGGCGCGAAGACTGCGACGGGCGGATTGCATCAAGCCGGCGGCCTGCTCCGGTGGGAGCTTGAGAGCCTTGGTCAGAAAATCCTCATTCTTCACCATCGCCCCGACCATCATCGCAACACCTTCGGTAGTGAGACTGTGGGACGGCTCGTGGAGCAAAAAGGGGACATCCTTGCCGATGTATTTGTCGTAGACGGCGTGGCCAAGTTCGTGAACCAGGGTGTCCGCCCAATACAAATTCGGCTTGAGGTTGCACAGGACGCGAATGTCATCCGCTCTGTTCAGATTTGAGGAAAAAGCATGCGGGCTTTTCTTGGGCTTCTCATATAAATCGCTGCGTTGAAGGATATCGTCGGGGGGAGTTCCTAAGCCGTTGTAGTAGTCCTTGGCGATGGCCAGTAAATCCTTGTCCTTGTAAACGTCATCCAGATTCACCCCCTCCATCCCCGGCGCTTCCTGGAAGAAAAGATCGCCGAAATGCCAAGGCCGCAGTTTGTCCGTAGTGATGCCGAAACGGGCCGCCCTGGCCGAGTCGATTTCCTTTTTCAATGCGGCGAAAGGTTCCTTCGTCAACGCGTCCAACTCGTCGAACAGCTTCGTCAGCTCGTCGTCATCGATCTCCTGCAGAAAAAGCTGCATGGCGAAGAAGTGTGGAAATCCGATCTCGTGGGCCAGGTCATCCCGCAACTCGACCAGCTCATGGAGCTTCTTCTCCACGACGCCGCCGACTTCCATATACGCTTTCCACGTCTTCTCCGCCTGCGCGGAATCCTTGGTCTCCGAGAGAATCTGACGAATGTCGTTTTCGCTCAAGGGTTTCCCATCGACCTCGCCGCGGCGGGCGTTGAACATCTGTTCCAGTTCGCTTTCGAGTGCGATGATCTTCTTCTGCACCTCGCGGTCGCCCTGCGCGGGGACGAACGAGCGGTACATCACGTCGAGTTCGCGCTTCAGGATCGGGTCGACGATCTTGCCGGCCTTCTTGAGGCTTTTCAGTTTCGAGAAGGTGTTTCGATCACTGTGCAGTTCCACAAGCGCATTCTGGGCCTGCTTTCGGCGCTCGAAGGCTTCGTCGGCGCCGGTCGTATTGGCGTCCCACCAGGCGGTCTCGGACTGAACCACCAGCGGCTGGTATTTTGCGACATAGGCGTCGCGCAGGGCTTTGAATCTCGTCTCGGCTGATTCGCCGGAAGGTGCGGCCTCGCCGGTCTGTCCCAACGCCGCGCCGGTTAGCGAAAACAGAGTCATTAGAATGATCACTTGCGAATTCCTCATTGACATTGCCCTATCCTTTATTACGCAATACATCAGTGCACGGTTTGTTCGCCGTTTCGGCGGGAGCCGACCAGGAACAGCAGAACGCACAAAACTCCAAAAGCCACGATCGTTGTCCAGTTGTTCACGGCATAGTCACCCAACTGCGCCGGTCCGATCTTCTCGAGCTTCTTGTAATTGATCGCCAGCAGCGCCGCGACGATCCCGGCGATCGTTCCGCCCGCGATATACCCGGAGGACAAGAGAATACCCGGGCTCATTTCCGACTCCCCCGTGCTCCGGCGGCTCCATTTGTCCGCCAGCCAGCGCAGCATCCCGCCGCAGAAAATCGGCGTCGAGGCGGACAGCGGAAGGTACACACCCACCGCGAACGGAAGCGACGGAACGCCGCTCAGCTCGAGGACGATGGAGATGGCCACCCCCAGCAGGACCAGCGACCAGGGTAGCTTCTGAGTGAGAATGCCGTCCACAATAAACGACATTAACGCCGCCTTCGGCGCGTTGAACTTCTCCACGGTCGATCCCTCGTCGTCCACTTTCACGCGCCCGTTGATGCCCGGGTCCACGAGGTAGCGGATTTTCCCGCTGTCGTCGACGAGATACTTGCCCGCCGGGACGTCGGCGATCTCGCCGGCCCTGGCGTGGAACACGTGATACGCATTGGCGTCCTTGCCCGCGTAGCTCCCACCCGGCCGCTCGAGTTCCGTCGAATCCGTCGCGTTGATCGTGGCCAACGGCAGGTCCTTCGTCGTATACACCGTCGCCGCGTCGTTGAGCTGCAGCAAGGTCCACCCGATCACCAGCGCGGAGGTCAACGCTCCGACGAGAATGCCGACCTGTTGTGCCTTTGGCGTCGCCCCGACGATGTAACCGGTCTTGAGGCACTGGGCGACTGTCCCGCCGTTCGAGCAGGCAATGCAGACGATTCCAGCAACCGAGAGCGCCATCAGACGATAAAACTCGCCGGTCCAGCCGACGGCGACGAAGATCAGACAGGTCATCAACAGCGTCGCCACCGTCATTCCCGAAATCGGGTTGGACGATGAGCCGATCTCACCCGTCAACCGCGCCGACACCGTGACGAAGAGGAACCCGAACACGATGATCAGAAGCGCGCCTAGGGGATTCATGTTCAGCATGGGAGCGACGGAAATGGCCAGAATGAGCGCCAAACATCCAAGGATCACAACTTTCATCGACATGTCGCGGTCGATCCGCGATACGGTGACACGTCCACGGCCTGCGCTGTTGTTGCCTCGCGTCGCCAAATCGCTCAGCCCCGCGCGAATCGAACCGACGATCGTTGGGAGGGACTGGATCATGCTGATGATGCCGCCCGCCGCGACCGCACCCGCCCCGATATATAGCACGTAATCATGCCAGATTTCATCGAGACTCATTTGGCTGATCGGTTTGGCCGCGGGAAACAGCGGCGTCGTCATTCCCTTCCCGAACAGCACGATCGCCGGACTGAGCACCCACGACGCCAGAATGCCGCCGGCCACCATGATGCACGAAATCCGCGGCCCGATGACGTATCCCACGCCGAGCAGGGCCGGCTTCGCCTCCAACGCGACATGCGCCCCTTGGAACTCGAATCGCCCCGCCTTCATCAGCCCGCTAGGTTCGTCCGGCCACAACCGCAGCGCCTGCATGAGGAACTGATAGATGAACCCCAGCCCGAAGCCGCCGAACACCGTCGCCGCCGACGACCCTCCCTTTTCGCCGACCATGAGCACGTCGGCGCAGGCCACTCCCTCCGGGTACGTCAACTTGCCGTGCTGTTTGACGATGAAGACTCGCCGAAGCGGAATCATCATCAACACGCCGAGAAGCCCGCCCAGGACCGCCACCAGCATCACGCGTGTGATTTCGAGGTTGTATCCAAGGATGAGCAACGCCGGCATGGTGACGCCGACCCCGAAGGCGATCGACTCGCCGGCCGAACCCGTCGTCTGGACCATGTTGTTTTCGAGGATCGTCGCATTGCGATGGATGAACCAACAGAACGGCGGGATTCGCGGAAAGACGCGAAAAAGCGTAATCGAAAGCACCGCGATGGGGATCGAGGCCGACACCGTCATGCCGACTTGCAGGACGAGATACAGCGACGACGCCCCGAAGATAATCCCCAGGATCGCCCCGACGACGATGGGGGCCAGGCCGAACTCCGGGATCACTTGGTCCGCCGAGACGTAGGGCTTGTGCTCGGGGGCGGCGGCCACGGGGTCGGTTTTCATCCATGCACTCCCTGTTCCAACGCCTTGACCGGACGGGCTTCACCGCCCGGCTACCCTCTACCCGTAAACGTCGGGAAGTACAACGGATTCGGGCCATTCGGTCAAGTCACGGGGCGCGGCGGCCATGGCGCCACGCCGCGGCAGACGAAGCCCGTCCCCAAGGATGTGGGCAATCGACGCCCGATGGCGTAGAATCCCCAACCCGCTATGACCGACAAGCCCCCCAGCGGACAAACCCCGGCCCGACAACGCCCGAAGATCGCCTACGTCCTTCGCCGGATCGCCGTCGTGATCGGCTTCGGAGCGGTGGTCGTCCTCCTGATGTTGTGGCTTGCAGGGACGTTCCACTCCAAGATCGGCGCAGCCGGACCGGCGCAGACGCCGAGTCGTCCGATCGGCGCGGCCCAGGTCGTCGAGGTGCGGACGATCCGCGTGCCGATCGTCGAGTCCGCCGTCGGCTCCGTCCGCTCGGTCCACGAAACGTCCGTGGCCTCCAAAGTCCTGGCACGGGTCAACGCCGTCCACGTTGGCGCCGGGCAGCGAGTGACCAAGGGCGAACTGCTGGTCGAGCTGGACGACGCCGATCTGCGAGCTCGCGTTCAGCAGGCGGAGGCCGCTGTCGCCGCCGGCAGCGCGGCCCGCAAGCAAGCCCAGATCGAGTTGGATCGCGTGCAAGACCTGTTCGCCCAAGGCTCGGCCGCCAAGATCGAGCTCGATCGCGTCAGCACCGCGCTGGCAACGGCACAGGCCGAACTGGAACGCGACGAGCAGAGCGCCGCGGAGGCCCGAACGATCCTCGGTTACACACGGATTGAGGCGCCCTCGAACGCCGTGGTCATCGACAAGCGCGTCGAAGTCGGGGACACCGTCACGCCCGGTCAGGTGGTCGTCTCCCTCTACGACCCGACGCGGATGCAGCTCGTCGCCTCGGTCCGCGAATCGCTGACCCGGCGATTGAAGGTCGGACAGACCATCGATGTCCAGGTTGACGCCATCGCCAAGAAGTGCCAAGGGCTTGTCAGCGAGATCGTGCCGGAGGCGGAGTCGGGCAGCCGCACGTTCGCGGTCAAAGTCACCGGCCCCTGTCCGCCGGGCGTGTACGCGGGCATGTTCGGGCGGTTGTTCATTCCCCTTGACGAGCAGGACGTGCTGGTCGTGCCTGAATCGGCCATCCGACGCGTCGGACAGTTGGACATCGTCGATGTCGTCGGCGGCAAGGAACAGAACACCCTGCACCGTCGGGTCGTGCAACTGGGGCGGTCGTTCGGGGACGACCGCCAGGTCCTCTCCGGACTCCGCGCCGGGGAAACGGTCGCCGTGCATCCCTCGGGAACCCCCGGATCCGAGTGACGAATGTCGGGCAGCGAACCACAACCGTCGGAGCCGCGACTCGCCGCTCAGCAGTCGCGATTCGATCTTCTCAATGCCTTCGTCCGTGTCTTTCTCGATTCCAACCTGTCGGTCGTCTTGATCCTGCTCGCCGCGGCACTGGGAATCGTGTCGCTGTTGATTACCCCGCGGGAGGAGGACCCTCAGATCGTCGTCCCTCTGGCGGACGTCTATGTGAGCATCCCCGGCCACTCCGCGGAGGAGGTCGAACAACTCGTCGCCACGCCGTTAGAGAAACTGCTTTACCAGATCGACGGGGTGGAATACGTCTACTCCATGTCGCGCGAGGGCGAGGCGATCATCACCGTCCGCTACTACGTCGGCGAGGACCGGGAGCGCAGCCTGGTCAAGCTCTATAAGCGCATCGACGAGCACATCGACATCGTGCCACCGGGCGTCACCGGATGGGTGGTCAAGCCCGTCGAGATCGACGACGTGCCGATCGTTACGCTGACTCTGACGAGCGCGGAATCCGACGAGTACGCTCTTCGCCGTGTGGCCGAGGAGATCGTCGAGCGTCTCGCGGCGGTGAAAGACACGTCGCGGGCCTACGTCGTCGGCGGGCAGCCCCGGACGGTGTACGTGTACGTTGATCCCGACCGGATGCAGGCCTTTCGCGTGTCTCCCCTGGAGATTCGGCGGGCCATCGTTGGCGCCAACGTGACGGCCACAGCCGGCGAGTTCAACGCCGCCGACGCCGTCGTGCGCGTCGAAGTCGGTCGGGCTTTTCAGCGAAGCGATGAGTTGAACGAGCTGGTTGTGGGCACGTCCGGCGAGCGCCCGATCCTCTTGAAGGACGTGGCCGAGATTCGAGACGGTCCCGCCGAAGCGACGAGCTACGTCCGCCACGGCTGGGGTCCGGCCTCCGCTGTGAAGGCGGAGAATGGCGAGGTCTCGCGCCCGGCGGTCACCATCGCCGTGGCTAAGAAAAAGGGGGCCAACGCCGTGACTGTCGCGCGGGCCGTGCGGAGCGCGGCGGATGAGCTTCGGCGGACGGTCATTCCCGACGACATCGCCGTCGTCACCACGCGGAACTACGGTCTGACGGCGGATGAGAAGGTCAACGAGCTGATCGAAACGCTGGGCGTGGCCGTCGTCATCGTTATCGCGTTGCTCACCGTCGGTCTGGGTTGGCGGGAGTCTCTGATCGTCGGCGTAGCCGTCCCCGTGGTCTTCGGTCTGACTCTGACCGTCAATCTGTTGCTGGGTTACACCATTAACCGGGTGACGCTCTTCGCCCTGATCCTCTCACTTGGTCTGTTGGTCGATGATCCGATCGTCGACGTGGAGAACATCTCGCGGCATTTCGCCCTGCGCAAGAAGGCGACGCGCGCGATCGTCCTGGAGGCCGTCGCCGAGATTCGACCGCCGCTGATCACGGCTACCTTGGCTGTCATGGTCTCCTTCGTGCCCATGTTCTTCATCACCGGCATGATGGGCCCCTACATGCGCCCCATGGCCCTCAACGTCCCCGTGGCCATGCTCATGTCCATGCTCGTCGCCTTCACCATCACGCCGTGGTTGAGCTACCACGTACTTGGCCGTCGGGTCAACAAACGAGACAACCCCTTGGCGACTGTCGATTGTCGATTGTCGATTGAAAAGCGTGACCCTGACCACTCGCCCAATCAACAAGCGCCGATCAAAGATCGACAGTCCAGCGCCGATCCCCACGACCTCACCCAAGTGAAACAAACTCGGCTGTATCGCTTCTTCTACCCCCTGATGGCTCCGCTCCTTCATTCGCGGAGGGCCGCGTGGGCGTTCCTGATCGTCATGGTCCTCGCGACGCTCGCAGCGACCGCACTGGCCGCCACCCGTCTTGTCCCCCTCAAAATGCTCCCCTTCGACAACAAGAACGAACTACTGCTCGTGCTCGACTTCGACGAAGGCACGACGCTGGAACGGTCCGACGCCGGCGTCCGCACGTTCGAGGAGTATCTCGCGGAAGTGCCCGAAGTGACGGACTTCACCTCGTACGTCGGCGTCGCGTCGCCCATCGACTTCAACGGTCTGGTGCGGCATTACTACCTGCGCCGCGGCGGGAACGTCGCCGAGATTCGCATCAACCTCGCCCCCCGCAAGAGCCGACACGCTCAGAGCCACGCCATCGGCCTGCGCCTCCGCGACAAGCTCACGGGCATCGCCCGCGAACACGACGCCCTTTTGAAAATCGTTGAGACGCCGCCCGGACCGCCGGTCCTTTCCACCGTCGTCGCCGAAGTCTATGGCCGGGCCGATCACACGTATGACCGACTGATCGCCGCGGCGAAGACCGTTCGCGGCCGCATCGCCTCCGAGCCGGGCGTCGTCGATGTCGATGACTCCGTCGAAACCGATTGGCGAAAACGGGTCTTCGTCGTTGACAAGGAAAAGGCCGCTCTGCACGGCGTAACGGTCAGGGACATCGCCGACGCGGTGACGATAGGCCTGGCCGGTGAGAGCGTCGGCGCCGTATCCGCACCCCAAGAGCGGAACCCCCTGCGGATCGAGCTGCGCCTCCCCAAGGCCATCCGTTCGAGTACAGACGATCTTTCTCGTCTGCACGTCAAGGGCGTCGGCAGTGATTTGATTCCTCTCGCCGAACTGGGACGGTGGGAAACAAAGGTTGTGGACAAGAGCATTTACCACAAGAATCTCCGGCGGGTCGTCTATGTCTTCGCCGAGACAGCGGGTCGGGCTCCGGCGGAAGCGGTCGTAGATATTCAGAGCGACCAGGAATTGCCGATCCCCGTCGAAGGAAAGGAGACCTCCGGGAATGGGCAATTGACAATGGGAAATCGACAATCGGCAATTCCATTGGTCGCGCCGCGTCCGTTGCCGGAACGGACATTTCTATCGAGCGGCGGAGGTATTCCCTGGTCCGTCCCGGAGGGAATTCGCGTGGACTTCGCGGGGGAGGGGGAATGGAAAATCACGCTGGATGTGTTTCGGGACCTGGGGCTGGCCTTTGCCACGGCCTTAGTGGGAATCTACATCCTGCTCGCCGCCCAGACCGGCTCGTTTGTCATTCCCATTGTAGTGATGCTCGCCATTCCTCTGGCGGCGCTGGGCATCATGCCCGGCTTCTGGCTGCTGAACGCCGTCGCGGGCGGTCAGGTCGGGGCCTACGCCGATCCGATCTTCTTCACCGCCACCGGCATGATCGGAATGATCGCCCTGACCGGCATCGTCACGCGGGATTCCATCATCCTTGTGGATTTCATCCACCTTTCGCTCGCCCGTGGGCGGTCCCTGTTCGATGCGATCATGGAAAGCCGCGTTGTGCGACTGCGTCCGATCCTGTTGACCACCGCTACGGCCATGCTCTCCGCCGCGCCGATCGCTTTCGATCCGATCTTCTCCGGACTGGCGTGGTCCCTCATTTTCGGCCTGTTCGCCTCGACCCTGCTAACGCTGTTCGTCATCCCCGTCACCTACTGGCTGCTCTACGCCGGTAAGCCTCGTCGCGTTCTCACGGGTTCCGATTCATGATGCGGTCTGGTTTGTCGTTCACCTTGACACCGCGCGCCGGAGGTCTAGCATCAAGGATGAAAACTCACAGGCGCCGCGTCGCCCAGGTGGATTAGCGTGTTTACCGGCATTGTGGAACGGATGGGAGCGGTCCGCGACACCCGCGTCGTCGCGGGCGGGAGGCGGTTGCTCCTCGACGTCGGCCCCATCGCCCGGGAATGCAAACCCGGTGACAGCGTGTCCGTCCAGGGCGTCTGTCTGACCGTAGCGACCGTCCTCGGCGAATCCCTGGAATTCGACGTCATCGCCGAGACGCTTCAGCGGACCACGCTGGGCCGCAAGCGCGTCGGCGATCGGGTCAACCTCGAGCGCTCCCTGAAAATGGATGACCGGCTCGACGGCCACTTCGTGCAAGGACACATCGACGGCACGGCCGCGGTGACGGAGGTCCGCCGATCAAGCCGCGAGCACGTGATTCGCCTTCGCCCCCAGGAGCACCTGACGCCCTACGTGATTCCCAAGGGCTCCGTCGCCATCGACGGAGTGTCACTTACGATTGCCGAGGTGCGCGAGGGTGACTTTACCGTGGCACTCATTCCCACGACCCTCGAACGGACGACGCTCTCCACGCTGACCGTCGGGGACCTCGTCAACATTGAATCGGACATCATCGCTCGGACCATCGTGCATCGACTCGCGCAAATGACCGAGGGCGGGCCGCTCACGCGGGACGCCTTGCAGAAGGCGGGGTTCCTATGACCGCCGCGGTGGTCGGCCCCGCCGTCTCGCCCCAGGCGGTGCGCTCCAAACCGCTGATCGGCGTCACCCTGGGCGACCCCTGCGGGATCGGGGCCGAAGTGGTCCTTAAGGCCCTCGCCGACCCCGAAGTCCGCTCGCTGGCCCGCTTCATCCTCTACGGCTCAGGCGATGTTTTGGAGGCCGCCGCCGACGCCGCAGCCCTTCGTCCCTTTTGGTTTCGCATCGCCCGTGGCGAGCCGTTGCGGGTGGACAGCGGCGTCGTCCTGGTCGATCTCGAGGAGTACGCCGCCGGTTTCTGGGTCAATGCCCGTCCGACCGCCGAGGGCGGAAAAGCGTCGCTTCGGTACGTCGACGAAGCGGTCAACGCCGCGAAGAACGGCGTGATCGACGCGATCGTCACCGGCCCCATCCACAAGGTCAGTTGGAAACTGGCCGGCTGCCGCTTCCCGGGCCACACCGAAAAGATCGCCGACGCCTTCAACACCAAGCGCTTCACGATGGCCTTTGTCGGCGGTGATCTACGGGTGGCACTCGCCAGCGCCCACCTGGGTCTGTTCGAGTTGCGCAATCACTTCACCATCGGGCTGGTGTTCCAACCGATCGATCTGCTTCACGAGGCGTTGCAGCGTTGGTTCGGGATCGAACATCCGCGCCTCGCCGTGGCGGGATTGAACCCCCACGCCGGCGAGCAGGGTCAGTTCGGCGACGAGGAGACCCGCGTGATCGAGCCGGCGATCCAGATGGCCCGCAACGTCGGAATTGACGTCGAAGGCCCCTTCCCCGCGGATACGCTCTTCACTCCGCGACGCCGCGCGCGTTACGACGGAATCGTGGCCATGTATCACGACCAGGGGTTGATCCCGGTGAAGTTGCTGGCCTTCGGTACGGCGGTCAACGTGACCCTCGGTCTGCCGATCATCCGCACCAGCGTAGATCACGGCACGGCCTTCGACATCGCCGGCACCAACGCCGCCGACCCCGGCAGCATGAAGGCCGCTATCCGCCTCGCGTGCCAATGCGCGGCACGATCCGCCGCCGCGCCGTCCGTCCCACAACCTGTGGCCGTACCCGAACCCCAACGCCTCGGGCTGTGTCTGAACACCCCCGATCCCGCCCCGGGAAAAGGCTGGGGTGAGGGTGGAGACGCTGTCTTACTTCCTCACCCTGCGCCGTCCCCAAGGGGAGAAGGTCCTTGTTTACCGGACCTATGATTGGTCTTGGAGCGTGTTTGAGAAGGGTCCTTTCAGAGCCGCGCCCGTAAGGAAGCGGGCGTTATCCGCCACCGACCGCTCCCTCACGGTCGCGGCTCGGAGCGTACAAACGCCTTCTCAAACACGCTCTTGGAGAGGCAAGTCCTCTGCAGGTCGACGGGCTTTGGCCGCGATCGCTGCGGCCGCTCCACGTCGCCGGTTCCATCGACATCGGTCGAAGGTGCGAGCGGGCATCTACGGACATGTTCCCTGCGTCGGCAGCGGCGACCCAAACCAGATATCCCACACTTGCGTCCCATTCAACAAATCAACGACCGCTAGGGTGTCCGCCGGTGTGACCAGACCGGAACGGTCGATGTCGCAACTGTACGCCCCCCAGACCGGAGTGCACAACCCGCTCAGGCAGCAGTCGACGTGCTCATCAACATCCGACGCGTCGCTGAAGCTGCCCCCATCCACGTTCGCCGAGTGTGAAGTGTAATCAATAAAGCTGCCGTCCCCCAGGTACTCGATGGTCGTGACTCCACCCGCCGTGATCGCATGGTCGAGCACCAACTCGTAGACGCCGGCGCCATGGAAGGTCACGGTCTGAATGTTGTTGGGACCCAAGAGAGGATCTTCTTTCGTCTCACAGACGCTGAAGCACCCCTCCGCCTCCGGGACGCGCGGGTTGAGAACGATGACGATCGATTCCCGATTCGTCCCCGGTTCTCCCGGCGATCCGATCCCTTGCCGGGGCAGCGGCGCGGTGGCGGAGTTGGGTTGCCGGGCGTCCACGGTTCCATCCCGCGGCGCGGCCCCCGCGATTGTCGCCGTAGGGCACGGTTCGCAGGCGTCGTCGATGCCGTTGTTGTCCAAGTCGCCGCGGCACACCGAACCCGGACCGAGTGAAGTCCCCCCAACGGCGTCACACTGCGCGCTTGTTGCGAAACCGCACAGCCCGCTCGGCAGGCAGCAGGCATTCTTACAAGTCTCGACGTTCAGCGTGTAGTCCCCGAACGCACCGTCGTATCCCGCCACGCGGATGGAATACGTTGTGCCTTCGGTGACGTCGAGCGTCACCTTCGATCGCCTCGCCGGGAGGAACTGACACCCGTCGTCATCACAAGCGAGTTCGTCGCCGCCGCAAGCGTCGTAAACCGCCAGCGTCGTATCAAATAAGCTGCCGCAGGTGGTGATGGACACGCGCCCGGTGCAGTCGGCCGTCCAACAGTTCCACGCATCCAACGTGTCGTTGTCGCCGCAGGAGCTGATGTCCGTCCCCGTGGCCGCTCGGGTTCGCCCGTGGTACGGCACACCGGTTAGGACGCGGGCGCAGTCCGTGCATGCGTCGTTGGGCGGCGGCGTCACCGGACAAAAGAAGCCCGGACAACTGTTCCCCTCGAACCACGCGCCGTTTTGACCCTCGCAATCGGCTTCCGTCAGCGTCGCGAAGCAATTGCCGTCGTCGCAGCACGCCCCGCTCGGCGGCGGGATGACGTCGCAACTCACCCTCATCGTCCCCGTGCCCTGATAGCCCAAGTATCCGCCGATGCGGATCGTGTAGCAGTGCCCCAGGACGGCCGGGACCGTCACATACGACCGACGACCGCACAAGGAGTCGTCATTGCACTCCAGCGGGGGGCTGGACACCGGACACTGCCGACAGCCGTCATAGACCGCGAGTTTCGTGTCATAGTTACTGTTGCAAAGGTCGACGGTTAGATTGCCGTCGCAGGTGGCCGCATAACGGTACCAGATGTCCG
>Ga0315274_10005049_pt1 | contig 19347 bp, 19 predicted proteins | sample YL17G02_20_MG_FD_203700 | JGI IMG/M metagenome (GOLD analysis project Ga0315274, IMG submission 203700) | Sediment microbial communities from Yellowstone Lake, YNP, Wyoming, USA - YL17G02_20 | ecosystem: Environmental > Aquatic > Freshwater > Lake > Sediment | place: USA: Wyoming | collected... | reverse complement strand
CCACCAGATATTACAGGTCTGCAGACGTTGTACGGAAGATGATTGACTAGGCGCAGCGAATAGTTTCAACTATAGAGGCTACAAAGCTGTTTTAGCTCAACGGGGACTTATAAAACTTCAAGCTTTATTCAAACTTAACTGACCTGGTATATCTCAGCACCATATCGAGGCTCTCCCAACCACCTAGCCCCATTATGTGCTCGACATCAAGCCGGGCACGGTGAAGGTTGAAACGGTACCACTTATTCTATTTCAGTCTCGCTGGGTGTATAATCTGGTAGACTTAAACAGAAGCAAGGGGTTATGTGAAAGACGAATTTATATACTGCCCAATGTGTGGCACAAACCTTAAATTGGGCTTTATCGAGGGCAAGGAAAGGGGCTTTTGCCCAAACTGCAATTTCGTTGATTACAAGAATCCTTTACCTGTAGCCCTGGCTATCCCTATTAAGGATAAAAGATTTCTGTTGATAAAGAGGGGGTTGGCGCCGGCAAAAGGTATGTGGGGGTTCCCTTCAGGCTTTATCGAGACTGGAGAAACAGCAGAGGAGGCTTGCCTAAGAGAACTGAAGGAGGAAACCGGACTTTCTGGCCGTATAGTAAAACTAGCCGGGGTAAGGCATTTGGAAGACAAAGAAGTCTATGGCGATATGCTAATAGTGGCCTATGTCGTCGAGTTAGATGACGGTGAGCTTATCGCGGGCAGTGAGGTTGAAGATGCAAGGTTCTTCGAGGCGGACGAGATACCCCATCGGTATCATGGTTTCCTCACAGGCTTGATTAATGAGTTCCGCAATGAAACTGCGCAGTGAGTGATAACTAAACAAAGTCATTCTTTGGTGGTACAATATACGCGAGAAAGTCAAAAGGCTAAATGAAACCAGGAGGTACATGACATGAAATTAGGGCTAATCCTAACCTGCACTGTGCTCATCCTGTTGCTATGCGTCCCCTCTTGCACCACAGGAGCATCTGTAGAAGTCTCCTGCGATGACTTCATGCCGCAAAAACACATTAGCAAAGAAGTGGGTGTTTCTGTCGGAGACTCATTCACAGTGACTCTGTGCTCCAATGCTACAACAGGCTTCAAGTGGTCAGAGTCAGCAAAAATTAGTGACCCGGCTGTAGTACAGCAGATAGACCACGAGTTCGTGTCTCCTGAAGCCAAAGGCGTTGTCGGAGCTGCTGGAAAAGAGGTGTGGACTTTCAAAACACTCAGGAAAGGCACCAGCACTGTATCCCTGGAATACAGCCGGCCGTGGGAAGGCGGTGAGAAGGGAGAGTGGACATTCAACCTCACCGTCGCTGTCAAATAGAGTCCACCTGACACAAGCTGGCCCGAAGGTAGCCTGCAAGACTTCGGCTCTGCCTAAGAACTAACCTGTTATCTCCTTGTAGTATATAAAGCTTTCGCATGCGCCAAACCTGAGCAGCATACCCTGCAATAAGAATTGCCCTCTTGACCTGAAATTGCTACAATCGTTTGGCATCGCCAGCCTATTCTTGTTCTGACGACCTCCAACAATGGCTATTGATGACTGCATCAGATCAGGAAAGGCATTCTGCGAATCTAGAAGCGAGGTGACCAAATGACAAAACCTGATTTCTCTTTGAAAAGCAAAGTAGCTCTGATAACCGGAGGCAGTCGTGGCATCGGTAAGGCCACCGCTCTTGGGTTTGCCAGCGCAGGTGCAGATGTTGTGGTTGCGAGCCGGAAACTCCCTGACCTAGAGCAGGTGGCTGCTGAGATAAGAGGATTGGGAAGAAAAGCCCTGCCAGTGTCAGCACATATAGCGAGGCTAGAAGAGATAAAGAACCTGGTCAACACGGTTTGTCAGGAGTTCGGCAAAATTGACATCTTGGTGAACAATGCCGGCACCAGCCCAGCCATGAGTCCGATGCTGGACTTAGAGGAACGGCTCTGGGATTCAATCATAAATCTGAATCTGAAAGGGCTGGTGTTTCTCAGCCAGGCTGTGGCTAGGGTGATGAAAGAGCACGGCGGCGGCACGATTATTAACGTTGCCTCCGTAGCTGGCTTCAGGCACGAACCGAATATCGGTGTATATTCAATCAGCAAAGCTGCTGTGATAATGGCAACCAAGATTATGGCCCAAGAATGGGCAAAATATAATATAAGGGTAAACGCCATAGCTCCCGGTCACATACACACACGCCTTGGCGACTCCATCTTTGAGGCAGTGCCAGAGTATAAAGAAGAATTTTTGCAGCGAGTACCAATAGGGCGCATAGGTGACCCGGATGAAATCGTCGGGGCCATGATTTATCTGGCGTCTGATGCGTCTAGCTACGTTACCGGAGAAACCCTCGTTGTCGACGGGGGGACATTGACGACTTAATCAAGATGGAAAGGTGCTGACAATCATCGTTTATCACTGGCCAGACTGTCTGTATCGACGGGTGATTGTCACTAGCCTGGCTATCCACAGCCTTTACAAGACAGAACACATTTAGCACAAGGCACAGTCTATCGGAGATTCTTGCAAGCTATCGACGAGGGACTATCTGCATTGCCTTCGTGCGCACTGCAAGTTCAAATCGCTTTGTGCTTACTATTTCTGCGGCGGAGGAGGTGTTGGGACGGAAGGCATCCATGCTTGTGATGGGCCGCTGGCATGTTGTGCTGTATCACCACCGGTTACAAGGGGACCGCAATTTTGCCAACAATTTTTACAGCCTGGCCACCAACCATCGCGCCAGCCATATGACCACCCATTGTACCACCCTTGATTGTAGCCTTTGTTGTACCCGGACTGCTCGCCTGCTTGCTCGCCTGATTCGTACGATTGATGGGCATCCTGCTGGCCTTTATTGTATCCCTCGTCGTAGCCGGACTTTTGACCGTCCGCCTGCCCATCAGCATATCCTTTCGCCTGGCCATCGTTATATCCCTTAGTATAGCCTGTCTTTTCCCCATCCTGTGTGCCCTTGGTATAACCAGTTTGATAGCCCACAGCGTCGCCCCGCTGATAAGCGACAAACCCACCTCCCAAAGCCAGAATAATCAGCACCACTATAATTGCAATCACGCCGCCGCTAAGTTTCATTTGTCACCTCCTTTAGCTTGCCGTTTTTAATATTATTCCAACAGGACAATGGTCAGAGCCTGTTACTTCGGACATTATGAAGGCATTTGAAACCATTGGCAATAGATTCTCTGTTACAAAAAAGTAGTCGATTCTCCAGCCCACATTTCTTTCCCTAGCCCTCGTTTTCATGTCCCACCATGTATAATTGTTCGGCCCTTTATTGAAGCGCCGAAAGGTATCGATATAACCATGAGCCACAAACTTGTCCAGCCAGGCTCTTTCAGTGGGCAAAAAGCCTGAGACGTTCGCATTCTCTTTCGGCCTGGCCAGATCTATTTCCTTATGAGCTGTATTGAAATCGCCACAGACAGCCAGCTTAGTTCCCGCTGCCTTGAGAGAATCAGCAAACTGGAGGAAAGCCTCATAGAAATCCATCTTGTACTTCAATCGCTCCTCACCCATTTTCCCATTCGGGAAATACACATTCACTAGAAGGAAATCAGCATATTCGGTTATTATGACCCTCCCTTCCAAATCGAACCCCGCGCCTTCAAAGCCATATTTCACAGCGACAGGCTTCGTCTTTGTGAATGTGGCAACACCGCTATAGCCTTTTCTCTCCGGGTAATTCCAGTATGCATGATATCCTTGTGGCTCACGCAGATCTTTATCAAGCTGTTCAGGATGTGCCTTCGTTTCCTGAAGGCAAAGAATGTCTGGGGATTCTTTATACAGCCACTCCAAAAACCCCTTACCCCTCACCGCTCTGATTCCATTAACGTTCCAACACAATATCTTCACTTCTGCCATAAGCGACACTTTTTATAAACATGCCAAAATCATCACCATCTTGAGCCGATACCACCACACTCAGGACATGGTTTCCAACTCCCACCGCCAGCAGGCACACGTCCGCTACCTTGACAGAGTGAGCACAGGACGGCATCACTCGGCACCAGATTATAGCCCCGTTGATTGCACACCGGGCACGGCTCAGGTGCAGAAGGTCCACCAAGACCCGGTGCTGAACCTTGTCCACGACAATAAGCACAACGCTTTCTATTCATCATCTGAGTACTCCTTACATCACAATCTTCCTTAGCACGAAAAACTGCTTCTCCTGCCAGATTAGAATGGCGCCAGCTTAGTTGTCTTGCGCCAAGCCCATCTATTAGCACTGAATGACCTCAGCTTATCGTAGGCTGTCTTCTCATCCAGTTTCATTGCATCAGCAACTTGTTCCACCGTTGCCCCCTCAGCCATGCCCAGATACTCAAGCATGTTTGCTTCGAGCTCATCACCCACCTTCCTGAGCACCGGTATTGCCTTCCTACCAGATTGAGTTAAGACGTATAACTCCATTTATCCAACTCCTGTTTTCTCTCTACCCTAAGCTCGATTGTACAACAATCATAAAACTATGTCACTACGTTAAATGTTCTGATACCCAATACCATAGCTGGCTTGGCAAGCGCAGAGATTGCCCATATAAAGGAGCTACCTTTGTGGTAGAGTTGCCCATCAGCAAGGACTAACCGCCGAGGAGAGTCAGAGTTTATCAATCACCGGCCGAAAGCCGCAGCAGCCTTGCAATCAGCAACAAGGCCTCCAGCTTTGTGGCGCTACCCACCCACTCTATATGAGCACGCACAAAATCATAAGCGGTCTGCAAATGAGGCTCCAGTACCTTAGTATCCTTTTCCAAACGCAACTTGTTGATCATCGAGGGAATGTCTATAGCTAAAGGGCAGTGCTGCTGACACTTTCTGCAAGTAAGACACAGCTCAAGCCCGTCATCAGCCCTGGCAGGGGCTTCTAGGCTCAGAACAGAATAGACTAATCCCCTCCCGCCTAGCTGGCTATCAACGCCAAATCTGTTACCATAAACGCTATAGGCCGGACAGACCAGCAGACATTGCCCGCAGCCTATACAGTAAAGCAACTCCTTATATTCGCTTCTGGCTATGTCGCTCCTGTGATTATCCACTAGAATTAGACAGATCTCCTTAGGGCCGTGAACACCCTTGATTAGCTGTTTTTCGACATCAGCAGTCTGGCTTGAGCCGGCGATTATGTTTAGGAATGAGGTCGCCAAAGCGCCGGTGGCATAGAATGTCTGGAGCTTTAACATATTCAGAGCCTCTTCAATGCCCGCGTATATCTTGTCTATTCCGGCCAGAACGATATGTTTTTCGGGGCGCATGGCTACCTGAATGATATTGCCCTCATTATGCAGCAGCAGAATAGCTCCATCTTCGGCAGCAATGGCATTGGCCCCGGTGATGCCGAACGCAGCCTTGTTTATATATGTAGATATCTCATCTCTAATTAGCTCAACTATCGCCTGGGCAGTCGGTTTTACTGTTTTGCCTAAATGAGCAGAGAGGATTTTAGCTATATCATACCTGGTGAGATGACTGGCTGGGCCTGTAGGATGCGATGGCACATCACCGCCAAGCTGAATTATCCTGTCCCCGATGTCAGTTTCTATAACCTCGATGCCCTCTGCTTCTAAAGCCTCAGTCAGCCCGATTTCCTTAGTCAAGTTTGACTTTGATTTGACTACCAGCTTACTATCAACAATCTCATGGATAACCAGTGCTACCGCCTCCTCCTCGCTATCTGCCCTATATATCTTTATACCGTTTTGTCTCAGATTCTCTATCGCCTGTTTGAGAAGCGCCTCGTTACCGATAGCTCTCTCCCGAGCTTGCCTAAGCCTTTTCTTCCGGACTTCGAGGTCTGGTATCCTGCGAATATTTGCCCGTTGTCTTCGCCTGACCACATTAAAGGCTTTTCTCATAGCTTGTATTTGCCGTGCCTTTTCTAACACTTTGTCTAGCCACTCCCCTCCCTCTAACTCCCTCCCGCCAGGGGAGGGAGAAATAGTAGCTTCCCTTCCCTCGACGGGGGCTGTCCGTTTCCTAGCCTCTCCCTTGACGGGAGAGGCTAGGTGAGGGTGAACTTCGCACCGGTCTAAAGGCCTGTTTCTAATGCTCCGTTCCCAAAGCAGTCTAATTATAGCAAATTTGATTCTGCGAGTCTGAGAGAAATAAATAGGGACAAACCTTCAGGTCTGTCTGCTTCTTAGCCTCTCCCTCGACGGGAGAGGCTAAGTGAGGGTGAACTTCGGACAGATCCAAAGACCTAGCCCTGCACTTTGCCGTTCTACATGAATCTGGTATGATGTTATTTGAGGCACCCGGTAGAAGAAAACAGATACTGCCTCAAGCGGCAGTCCAACACAGATTAGGGAGCGTTTGAGTCCCGGTGGGCTTCGCGGACTTCAAATCCGTCGGGAGGCAATAAGAATGTCTCTGGTGGGTTCGACCCCCATACGCTCCCGCCAACTTTTTGCTTAACACCCAGTCAAGTGTAAACAAGCACCAGAAAGGGGAACGCTTACCGTCATGTCATTGCGAGGAACGCAGTGACGTGGCAATCTCGGTGTGGAGAAAAGAAGTGAGCTTGCTTCGCTTCGCTCGCAATGACAGGCGAGGATTGCCAATTATCTTAAAGAGGAGAGTTATGCGAGTAAACCTTCAGCACACTCACATCTTTGCCTCGGACATAGAGGCCACGCTTAGATTCTGGCAGGACATGTTCGGCACCCAGATATTGTTTGACACCGAAATAGCTGAAGCTCGACAGGATAGTCTGAGGCGGGCTTTTGTCTTCGAGGACACGGGGTAATAAAACAGGCCAGCTTTCCTGGCTTAAACAGGCATCACAGTAAATACCAGGCACAGGCCCATAAAAGCAGAGCTACGAATAAGAAGCCGCCAATTACACTGATAAGTTCTTTGCCCATCCTGTAGCTCCGAACTTACCGGTATTTGGTGGTTATTACAAAAACCAAACACAGGCCGTAACTAGAATAGCCACAAGAACAGCAACGTCAATAACAATGCCACCGAACATCCCCAACAACTTCTTATCACCCCTGAGGATAGCCAAGAATCTTTTACTGTTGCTCATTTCTCTCTCCTTGCCATAAAGTGTTGTTCCCATCGACTCGTCCTCTATATTTTCACACAGGATAGTCGGCAAAACATGATGAATTGGTACTGTTTAAGATAGGCACTTGTGTACCATAAATTAGAGACGACCTAAGTACCAGATTTATCTGTGATGACAGACCTTCAGGTCTGTCCGCTTCTTTCCCTCTCCCTCGACGGGAGGAAGAGTGGGCAGGCATCCAGCGAGGATTTACTCCCGCTGGGATATGGGGAACGGGAGAGGCTAGGTGAGGATGAACCTCGGACTGGTTTCGAAACACAAGGAAAGGCCAATAATGTATTGAACGCACACAAGGTTTTTTATTTTGCTTCGGGTAGGTATATAATTGATTCTATGGATGACAATACTCCAGACTCAGACGACACGTTAGTACCTATAGAAGGAGAACCGGAGCATAAGTTGCAGCCAGCGTTCCCATGTCCAAAATGTGGCGCTCAAATCCCTGTGGGTCAACAGTTCTGCAGCACTTGTGGTGAACGGTTCGAATATAGATGTGGCCACTGCGGTGCTGTTGCTGAAACCCTATCCGGGTTTTGCACCAATTGCGGCAGAAAGCTATACCAGCAAACACAGTTGGCAAAGCCTTCAGCTAAGAAAGTCAGAAGAACCCGTCAAGAAGAAAAACCCAAAAGGAAAAAGGCGATACCGCAGCCTATAGGTCAGGTTAGCCGCTATCTTATCCTCATAACTATTATCATCTTCGTTGGAGCAATCCTCTATATTATTGGTACAAGTCCGCAAGGGGAAATGTCTAACTGGCTTGGCGGCGGCTTCTCCTTCGGGGGCCAATCCCCGCCTTCAACACCACCCGTCACAAATAGCACAGAGGTTCAACAGAAACTAAAACCGATATCCGATTCACCTAGCTACACTGTGAACCAGGTCATAGCTGCCGCAAAGAACCTCAGCCCTGATTGTCGGTTGCAAACCAGACGTACCGGCTGAGTTAGCCCAAATTGTCCTCAGTATGAGGATGCCGAACCAACTTTTACTGCCAAATATCTGGGTAATGGGATATGGAGCGTGGTCAAAACCTGCCCGATAAACGCAGCCTATAATGGTTCCTGGTTCTTCTACGAGGACACTGGCCAACTGACAAAACAGGATTAGCTATCTCAGGACTCGCTCGTCACCGACGCGGCGTGTAAGCTTTTTCTCATCCATATATTCCAGAAGTGCCTGGGCATACTTCCGGCTGGTGCCCAGCATATCCCGCACTTCGGCGAGGGTCACTTTGCCTTTTGCCTTGGCATAAGTGATAACTTTATCCACCATTTCGTTATAGGCAGAGGCGGAAAAGACCACACCGTCGCTTACCTTTACCACCTGTCGCTGCTCGAGAAGCAAATTGAGCAGGTCAGGTTCGAGCGTTATATCACCGGGTGGAGAATAAGGATTCTGGTTCAGAGCACGAAGGAAGACATCAATTTTTGCCTGCTGCTGCTGAGAAAGTTGAACTCTGTAAGAAGCGAGGCGGACAGCTGCTCCCTCTTCGACCAGAATGCCATCATCAAAAAGCCTCTGTAATGCAGGCGAATGTGGCGGTAGGCCGACTCTGCTGCTCAGTTCACCCTTAGGCATTCCCAACCGAGCCGGGAATTTTCGATGATAGTTTTCTACTGCAGCTTCTGCTTTCTTAGCCAATCGTTCCCAACCAGAACTGGCAAAAAGTAGGCTATGCTCCCCCTGACCTACTGCCACCACCTTTCCTTTTCTAATAAGCTCATCAACAACCCCATGGGCTTCATCAGTCGCCAGATCACACTGAACTACCAGCTTCTCCAATTCCAAGGGTTGATTCGCCTCCAGAGTAGCAACTATAGCGTCTTCTATTGTACCCTCCCCCCTAACTTTCAGGGTTTGGATGATTGCCGGGCGGAACCGGCGATGTCTCGGGGCGTGCGAATTAACAATCTGCCCACCTCCCAAGGTATCCATAGGTGAACGAATAATAAAATGGTCACCTTTAACCAGTGCCACCGGCTTAGCCAAGGTGAGTTGAGCCCAGGAAATGTCTCCAGAATCTAGTTTTTCTTTCTCCAGCAGGTGAACTTTGGCCATCACCTCGGCAGTGCCTGTGAAGAAGCTGACGGCAGCGCCGTGACGCAAAGAATGCTTGAGGCCTGAAAGCATGCGAAGCTTTACATCTATTCTCGCTGTCGGCACCAACCAGCCTGAAGAGGTGAGCACGTCACCGCGCTCCAATTGAGAAATAGCCACTCCAGCTAAGTTGGCTGCTACACGACTGCCCGGTTTAGCAACATCAATGCGAGTCTTGTGAGTTTGCAGTCCTCGCAGCCTGGCTTCCAGTCCCGAAGGAACGACCTCAACTTCCTGCCCTACCGATAGCGAGCCATCAACCAATGTTCCAGTGACTACAGTGCCGGAGCCAGCGATGGTGAAGGCACGGTCTATCATAAGCCTAGGCCTGCCTATATCCTTTTTTGGCTCAGCAGATATTAAAATCTGGTCGATAGTTGAGACCAGGTCTGGCAGCCCCTCGCCAGTCACCGCAGATACAGCAACGACGGGAGCTTCAGCCAGAGCCGTCGACTTTATCAATTCCTCAACCTCAAGCCTGACCAGGCTCAACAATTCTTCATCAACCAGGTCCTTCTTGGTGATAACCACAATACCTTTTCTTATGTCAAGTAAGTCGAGTATAGCTAAATGCTCTCTGGTCTGGGGCATTATCCCCTCATCAGCAGCAACGATAAGCAAGGCTAAATCGATGCCACCTACACCAGCCAGCATATTCCTAACGAAACGCTCATGCCCGGGGACATCAACAATCCCAACTTCCTGCCCACTGGGTAATTTCATCCAGGCAAAACCCAGGTCGATGGTCATGCCACGTTCTTTTTCTTCTGGAAGTCGGTCAGGGTCTATTCCGGTCAATGCCTGTATCAAAACCGACTTGCCGTGGTCTATGTGACCAGCAGTACCTATAACAAACATCCCAGTTTGCTTCTCCTGCACACCCATTCAGAGCACTAGATAAATGCTTTCGCCATTCGACTCGTAGCCAAAGTGGAGGCGTAGATTACATTATCACTGCTTCAAGCCAGCAACTGCATTGCTCAGCGCCCTCAGCACGACGTCATTCTCTTCAGGAAGAACGGACCTGGGGTCGAGGAGCAGAACATCGCCGCCGATGCGCCCGATAACCGCTGGCTCATTATGCCGCAGCCTCTGAGCCAAGGACTGGGCTAAGTTTCTTTGACCACCCTTCTCACCAATGGCAACAAGCCTGGTGGAAAGCGTGCTCCCGGGCAAGCTGCCGCCGCCAATCATTGTCTCACCTTCAATCACTTGAGCTAAGTCACCAAGAGCCTGTGCCCAAAGTCTGGCACGCCTCTCAACGTCATCCAGAGGCATCGAAATCATTCGCCACACCGGAATCTTCTCCAATGCCTCGCCTTTCAGGTAATGAACCAATGTGGCAGCTAATCCAGCCAATCTTATTTTGTCAATCCGCAGGGCACGTGCCAGGGGATGTCTTTTTAGCTTATCAACGAATAGCTTTTTACCAACGATAACCCCGGCTTGAGGACCACCTACAAGCTTGTCCCCAGAAAAAGAAGCCAGGCCAACACCAAGCGCAATGCTCTGCTGCACCATGGGCTCTGGAGCAAGCCCAAACGCGGTTGTGTCTAGAAAACAACCACTGCCCAGGTCGTCGAATACAGGAAGGCCATGCTTGTCGCCAAGCGCCACCATCTCCTCGAGGGTAACAGAATGAGTGAAACCTTCCACCCTGAAATTGCTGGCATGAACACGCAAGAGGGCTGCCGTGCGTGGGCTAATGGCCTGCTCATAATCATAGATATAGGTACAGTTCGTAGTGCCAACCTCTACCAGCTTTGCCCCGCTCTGTCTCATCACATCAGGGATACGAAAGCCACCACCGATCTCCACAGCCTGGCCCCGGGAGACAATCACCTCTTTTTTTTTCGCCCAAGCAGTGAGAGTCAGCAGCACAGCAGAAGCGTTATTATTTACTATCAGGGCTGCCTCGGCTCCGGTCAACTGACACAGAAGCTGTTCGATATGAACAGTCCGAGAGCCTCGTGCCCCACTATCAAGGTCAAACTCCAGGTTGCAATAGCCCGCGGCAACCAGTTCCATAGCCGTTGTCGCTTCTCTACTGAGCGGTGCCCGACCTAAGTTAGTATGAAGTATCACACCGCTGGCATTGATAACCGGGCGCAGACTGGATTGTGCCAGCATCTGTAGCCGAGAGCAAATAGAGTCCACAATCTCATCCAAAGAAGGACATGTGCTACCATGCGTGATAGCCAGGCGATCTTCCTCAAGGCGTTGGCGAACCAGATCCACAACTAAGCTATGTGGATAAATCTCCCGAAGCTGTCTGATTCGCTCCTCGGAAATCACTCTATCCACGCTGGGAAGACGGCGAAGTTCATCCTCCATAGTGCCTAAATATTCTACTATACCCAGAGCCAATTTCAAAACCAAATGCGAACTTTTGTCATCGCGAGGAGCGTGAGCGACGTGGCGATCTCAGCCTACGTCCTGTCATTCTGAGCGCAGCGAAGAATCTCTCATAGACTATTCACGAACCTTCACATGAGTTAGATTCTTCGGTCGCTTCGCTCCCTCAGAATGACAGTAGCAAAGGACTCGCAATGACAGCAAACGTAGGCACATGCTTTAAGGCCGATACGCCACTTTGCCTCTTCGGTTCGGCCAATGCTACAATACGCTTCAAATGGACAAAAAGATACCACCCCACCTGACTGAAAGCGTCAGCGGAGCTGGCTGAGCTTCCAAATTAGGTCCGGGTGACCTAGAAAAAGCCTTATGCGGCTTGCCCTTAATACCTGATAAAAACGTCATTCGAGGCATGGAAAGCCTGGATGATGCCGGCGTTTACAAGTTGAGCGATGACCTGGCTATCATCCAGACCATCGATTTCTTCACGCCCATTGTCGATGACCCCTACGATTTCGGGCAGATTGCTGTCGCCAACGCACTGAGCGATGTCTACGCTATGGGCGGCAAGCCCCTAACCGCCATGAATGTAGTCTGTTTTCCGACAAAGAAACTGGACATCTCAGTCCTGAAAGATATCCTCAAGGGTGGGATAGACAAGATGAAAGAAGCTGGCGTGACACTTGTCGGCGGACACAGCATAGACGATGCCGAGTTAAAATATGGGCTTTCTGTCACCGGCACGGTGCACCCTGAACACCTGGTGACCAATTCCGGAGCCAAAATGGGAGACAAACTTATACTCACCAAGCCCTTAGGCACTGGAATCATAAGCACTGCCTTAAAAGCTGGCAAAGCCAGCCAAGAGACAGCAGTCAAGGTGACAAAATACATGGCAGCTTTGAATAAAAAAGCCTCGGAACTGATGCAGGAGGTAGGAGTTCATGCCTGCACCGACATAACCGGCTTCGGATTCCTCGGCCATGCTTGCCAGCTAGCCCAGAGCAGCCAGGTAGGTATCAAAGTCAATTCAGGCTCAGTTCCCATACTCACAGAAGCAAGAGAATTTGCTAAGAAAGGACTTTGCCCCGGTGGCCTAGGCAGAAACAGAGAATTCTACGGTAGACTGGTGGAGTTCTCCAACGTACCTGATTACATCCGGGACATCCTCTTTGACCCTCAAACCTCCGGCGGGCTGCTAATCTCACTGGCTCCTGAAACCGCAGAACTGCTGGTGAACAAACTGCATAAAGCTGGCGTGCCGGATGCAGCCATAATCGGAGAAGTAATCAGCAAGCCAATGGGAAAGATACTCGTAGAGTAGCAGAAAACACAGGTTTTACGACTTTCTCACTTATTTGGAAATAAAACGGGCTCCAGCCTGGACCGGAGCCCGATATTATTGTCTGGTGGAGGCGGGGGAGGGTTGAACTCCCCGTCCAGAAGAAGGTTGCCAGAATTTGCTACAAGCTTAGTCAGCTCTTTTATCTCACCTAGCCAGCCTTTGCTGACCAAAACTGGCTGGGCCAGTCGATAAGTCTTAGCCAACCTCTATCGACATCGAGGTTGGAGCACCCCGACTTTTCGTCACCCAATCCCAACCCATCGGGGTGAGGTAAGGTTGGATGTGCAACCTAATTAGGCTGCAATTGGAACTGCTTCGGCAGTTGTCTTTTGCCACCTGTTTTACGAGGTAGATGGCACCTCGACCTGCTATCCTGTAGGCCTTCCACTGTCGAAGCCACACGCCCCCATAGTTAAATTTTTAATGTGCTCTTACCCCTTCCTCTTCATCGCCCGCCCTATTTCCCTCTCCGTCTCGCGGCGCGCTATCGCTTCACGCTTATCGTAAAGCCTCTTGCCCCGAGCCACTCCAATCTCTAGCTTGGCAGTTCCTTTTTTAATATACAACTTCAAGGGTACTATAGTCAAACCTTTTTGCATTACCATACCTGCCAGCTCATCAATCTGGCGTCGATGCAACAAGAGCTTGCGCGGCCGATTTGGCTCATGGCCGAATCGGCTGGCAGCTTCATAGGCAGCAATATGCGCATTGACCAGCCACAGCTCACCACCGTCAGGTTTGGCATAGGCATCACGAATATTCACTCTGCCCGCCCGAATAGACTTTATCTCAGTGCCGGTAAGGGCAATGCCAGCTTCTAAGCTTTCCAGAATATGATAATCGTGATAGGCCTTGCGGTTGACTGTTATCGTCTTTGAGTCCGCCATATGTGTTAAAATTCTATCACTATCGCCATAAATAAGATAGAAACAGATGGGAGGAAAACATTCGGCGGTCACAGCCTGTCATTGCGAGCCCTTCGCTTCCTGTCATTCTGAGCCCTTCGCTTCCTGTCATTCTGAGCGTAGCGAAGAATCTAGAGACCCTTCGCTATCGCTCAGGGTGACAATTAAGCAATCTGTAAGGAGTTTATTATGTCAAGTCATCTGGACAAATATTGGCTATTCATTATCGCCTTTTTACTGGTAAGCCTCGTCAGCGGTGGCATTGTGCTGGCAGTCAAACAAAGCAGCCATAAACCTGTCGAAATTTCCCTATCCCAAACTGCGCCAGTTCAGTACAAAGGAGAGATTTACATCGATGGTGCTGTGGCTAACCCAGGTTTCTACCCATTAAGAGAAGATGACACCATAGAGGCTCTTATTCAAGCTGCCGGACTTATACCAGACGCAGATGCAGGCAAAATCAAAATTTATGTACCCAAGACCGTCGAAAGCTCTCGGCCGCAAAGGATAGACCTAAACCGAGCTGAGGCCTGGCTACTGGATGCTCTGCCCGGAATCGGACCGGATAGAGCCCAAGCTATCGTTGACTACCGCAACCAACACGGGCCTTTCCACAGAATCGAAGACTTACTCAATGTCAGAGGAATAGGCAGCACCACCCTGGACACGATAAGAGACTTAACAACTCTAGAGGACTGAAAATTACGTGACGCTCATTTACCTCAGCGCCGCCTGGGTGACAGGCATCTATTTGGGCTCAAAAATAGCCCTGCCCTGGGGCATTGTTTTTATAGGGCTTCTTTCCCTGTGTCTCATCCCTTTCCTATTGCAGTATAAGAAGCACCTGCTCCTGGCTGGATTCTGCCTTTTTGCTTTGCTTGGCGGTTGCATTCGCCTCCAATCAAGCCTTCCTGTGGTTAATGAGCAGCATCTTCAATTCTACAACGACAAGGGGACGGTCGAAATTGAGGGAATGGTATGTAATGAACCTGAGGCCGGGAATACAGCTTCTATCCTCCAGCTCTCAGCCAGTGAAATACAAAGAGACGGTGCAAAAAAGGAAATATCAGGGAAAGCTCTAATACGCGTGCCCAGATATCACGAATATCACTACGGGGATATACTTAAAGTGACAGGTAAGCCGGAAATACCACCGCAATCTGACGACTTCGACTACAAAGGCTATCTAGCGCGGCAAGGGATTTATTCGGTTATAAATTATCCTGAAATAGAAATTCTCAATGCAGGCAGAGGTTTTAAGCCTTTGGCTTGGATTTACTCACTGAGAAATCACCTCTCCCAAAGCCTGTCCCTCGCTTTACCTGAACCACAAGCCTCGCTAGCTCAAGGCATTCTCCTCGGCTTAAGAGGCAACATACCATATCCTCTAAATCAAGCATTCTCAAGAACTGGAACTGCCCATGTGCTAGCCATCTCCGGTATCAACATCAGCATCGTCATAGGCATGCTTCTCGCCGCTGGAATCTGGATTTTCGGTAAACGATACTCCATCTATATCTGGCTGGCTCTTCTGACCATCTGGCTGTATGCTCTGGTTACCGGCATGAATCCGCCCGTAGTCCGTGGCGCCGTCATGGGAAGTATGTTCTTGATAGCCGAATATCTTGGCAGACAGCGTAGCGCGTCAACGGCACTTGCCTTTGCCGCAGCGGTAATGGTGGGAATCGAGCCTCAAGTTCTATGGGATGCAAGCTTCCAGCTGAGCTTCCTGGCTATGGCAGGACTCATCTTTATTTCTCCCTATCTCCAAGCTTGGGGCAGAAAAGGAGTAACCGCTGCCGTAGGCAGAGAAGGAACTGCAGCATCTTTATGTAATTTTGTCGCTGATAGCTTTGCAGTTACTTTAGCTGCCATCTTAGCTACCTGGCCGGTCATCGCCTACTATTTTGACGTTGTCTCCTTCGTTGGCCTGCCAGCTACTTTCTTCGCTCTGCTGGCTTTGCCAAGCATAATCATCACTTCAGCCCTAGTCGCCGGGGCAGGGCTTTTGGCACCATTCTTAGCCCAGGCTCTAGGCTGGATAGACTGGCTTTTCCTCAGCTACTTCATTCTCGTCGTACAAGCCTTCGATGCCTTGCCATTCTCGTCAGTTAAGTTTGACAGTATCCACATCTGGCAAATATGGATTTACTATGCTTTACTGGTTGTAATCATGGCAGCCATAAATTACCGAAGGCAATTAGCCGACTTTTTCCACTTGACGGCTTCCAAACTGAGCCCTTGGGCAAGCAAGGCTTCGAAGCTCGCCTTCAAACTACCCAAAAAATGGGTCATATCCCCACTTCTAATTGCCACTGTCCTGGTTTGGGTTGCCTTTCTAAATATGCCTGATGACAAGCTACATGTAAGCATACTCGATGTAGGACAAGGAGATGCCATACTTATCCAAACGCCAAACCGTCAAGACATTCTCATAGATGGTGGCCCAAGCCCTCAAGCAATAGGTCTGGAGCTAGGCAAGAAGTTACCTTTCTGGGACAGGACAATCGATTTGGTGATTCTAACCCAGCCCCAAGCCGACCATGTCGCCGGCCTTATAGAGGTACTCCAGAAGTATAAAGTGCAACAGGTCATTGAACCGGGGATAGCCTACAGCTCAGCCACTTATCAGCAGTGGCTCAACTTGGTTAACAACAACGAAATCAAGCACGAAATAGCTCACGCCGGGCAGGAGGTCAACCTCGGAAACGGAATAAAGATAGAGATACTCCACCCTTCGTCGCTTTTGCTCCAGAATACTTCTGATGACATTAATAATAATGGTATGGTGTTACGCTTAAGCTTGAATAAAGTAAGTTTCTTATTCACTGCTGATATTGGCCGCGAGGCTGAGTGGTATCTAATTGCTCAACGAGCCAATCTGAAGAGCGCAGTGTTAAAAGTTGCCCACCATGGTAGCCAGACTTCTACCTCTCCAGAGTTTCTAGCTGTAGTTAGTCCTGAAGTAGCCGCCATTTCAGTAGGCACTAACAATAGATTCGGTCTCCCATACAGCGAAGTAGTAGACAGACTGGCCGAGCGACTGGGAAGTGACAGACTCTACCTGACCTCAACTCACGGGACCATCGAGTTTGTAACCGATGGCGATAGGCTATGGGTAAAATATGACAAGTAGCCTGCAGAAAACCGACCAAGCCCGATTAGAAAGATTATGAGAATTTCGTCCCAGTCAGCCCTGTCCAAATAGTCTCACCTCGGATGGGAATTTAGTCCCAGCAGCCCGTCACTAGATACAAAATCATCCGGCAGAAGTATTGACACCCGAACCACCGCCTGTTAATGTTAGCCAAGGTCTATGAAAAACCAGCCCAGCCTACAAAGCAAACAATTACCAAGTGATGCCAAGCAAACGTTGGAACTTGTCGCCTTTCTGGCCCATGGGTTCAAGAGCCGACTAACCTCAATTACTACCTCGGCCAGCCTGTTAGCTGAAGAGTTAGCTCTCAAACACGATGCCCCTAAAACCAAGTTAATTAGCAACATCCTGGCTTCGTCTCATTACCTTGAGGCTCGAACATTAGAGCTATTAGACTTGGTTAAATTACAAGTTGAAGGTTTCCACTTGGAATTTGAGCTGACGGATATCGATACTATTGTTTATAGAGTAGTCGACCAGCTGTTGCCAACTGTTCGCAGCCGAAACCAATCCTTAACTTTAAATCTAGTACCTCATTCCTCAAAAATCATTGCCGACCCTTTAAGGGTAGAGCAGGTTTTGCACAATCTCATATCCAATGCCACAAAGCTGACGCCAAATGGCGGCAACATATCTGTCTCGACAGATAAACAAGTCGGATACATAGTCATCAAGATTCAAGATAACAGCCCCTGCATACCACCAGAAGAGCAGCGTGAGCTCTTCCAGCCTTATTACCGGCTCAAAGGTGATAAAGACAAACAGATTTCTAGAATAGGCTTAGGTCTTGCCCTATGTCGACATCTGGTAGAGCTACACGACGGTAAAATATGGATTGAAAGCAAAGAAAACAACGGCAACACCTTCGCCTTTACTTTGCCCCTGAATAACAACTAAGATCAGAAATCCCAAAACCAACCGCCTCCTTACTCAGCCTATTGATTTATAGCCCATTTTGGCGTAGAGTATTAGGCATCTGAACCATGAAGGACTACAGGAGGCAAGCATGAGAAAATTGCTTCGTATGCAGCCAGCAATCTTGATACTAGCTCTTGTCATGGCTGTTACCACTTCAGTCAGCGCAGCAGCTAACTTTGAGATAGAAAATCCAGCGATTAGCCCAAAGTCTGCTAACGTGGGAGACAATATCACCATAAGTTGCGTAGTGAAAAATACGGGAGACGCAGAAGGCACCTATACCCTAGAATTAAAAATAAACGACACAGTTACGGAGACCCAAGAAGTAACCTTAGCTGCTGGGGACAGCCAAACAGTAAATTTCGAAGTTACAGCCGGTCCGCCCGGTGATTATTTAGTAGAGCTAGGTGATTGGAGCGATTATTTTACTGTAACTGGGAAAACATCCTTTTGGAACATATTCCCTACATGGCTATGGGTAGTTATTGTCGCCATAATCGTCGTATTGCTCGTGTTAGTCATAGTGCTTACCCTCATGCCATCCCGCAAGAAGCAGCCTGGAGCAGCTATTAAAGGCACGAAAGACAGACAAGGGCTAGCATCTATGCAAGCAGCAACACCAATTCCAACTCCAATCCCAGGCCCTGGCTCAATCAGCCCACCAGTTAGACATCCAACCGCAATGCCAACCCAGGCTCCAGGAGCATTTCCAGTGCCAGAACAGTTTCAAATGCCGGGGCAATTCCCTACCCCAGGGCCAATGGCTGCCCCATACCCACAATACGCCAGAAGACCTATATTCTCGGTAAGCAATCTGACCATCACACCGAACCAGGTAAAATCCGGGGAGCCAATAACCATCAACGCCATAGTATCCAACAATGGCTCAGAGGCAGGCACCTATAGTGTGGTATTGCGAATCAATGGCATGGTCGAAAACATAATTGATCTAATGTTGTCGCCCGGAGCAAGCCAATCCACTACTTTCACGGTAATCAAGGACGCTGGAGGGGATTACTATGCAGAGGTAGATGGCTTAGGCGGTGCATTTACCGTTATACCCCTAGTCCCAGCGAATTTTTCCGTGAGCAATCTGGTCATAGCACCAGAGCGCGTCAAACAGGGGGAAAAAATTACCATCAGTGCCATGGTAACCAACAACGGAGAGCTTGCCGGCAATTACAGCATGGTACTTAAATTAAAGGGCGCCGTCGAAAGCACCGAAGAGATTAGTCTAGGTCCAGGTGAAAATCAGAAGGTAGCCTTTAACATAACCAAAAACACGCCTGGCTTCTATAATGTGGAAGTGGAAGGCTTAACTGGCAGATTTGTTGTCGAAATGGAATGGCAGGGATAGACTAAGGAAGACAAAAACTAAAGCCCTTCCTGACCTGACTCAGGCACTAACTTCCACAACTTATCCGGCCCCTCCACATGGTCAACATATAATACCCCGTTAATATGGTCTATCTCATGCTCTAAAGCTTGAGCCAGGAG
>Ga0315274_10005048_pt1 | contig 19348 bp, 13 predicted proteins | sample YL17G02_20_MG_FD_203700 | JGI IMG/M metagenome (GOLD analysis project Ga0315274, IMG submission 203700) | Sediment microbial communities from Yellowstone Lake, YNP, Wyoming, USA - YL17G02_20 | ecosystem: Environmental > Aquatic > Freshwater > Lake > Sediment | place: USA: Wyoming | collected... | reverse complement strand
TCTGGCAGAATACCATCCACTACCTCAAGTGCCGCGTGCATATCGGCTTTGGTCTCACCCACCGACAGGCCCCCAATAGCATACCCAGGCAGCCCGAGCGAAGTGATAAATTTCGCGGATTGCTTCCTTAGATCGGGAAAAACACCCCCTTGCACAATGCCGAACAACGCCTGGTCGGAGCGGGTTTTAGCATGTAAGCAGCGTTCAGCCCAGGCATGCGTGCGTACCATCGCTCGTTGGCTGTACTCGCGGTCGTGTGGCAGTGCGCATTCATCAAAAGCCATGATGATATCTGCGCCCAGGTTTTCCTGCACAGCGATGGATTTTTCGGGCGTAAACCGATGCATCGAGCCATCAATATGGCTTTTGAAAGTCACCCCATCCTCATCGATTTTACGAATGCCGGTAAGTGAGAAAACCTGGAAACCACCCGAGTCGGTGAGGATCGGTCGATCCCAATTCATAAAACGGTGCAGACCGCCCAACTTCGCCACGAGTTCGTCGCCAGGCCGTAAATATAAATGGTATGTATTCGAAAGAATGAGATCAACACCCAGCTCATTCAGCTGGGCAGGTGTTACCGCTTTCACAGTTGCCTGGGTGCCCACTGGAGCAAACACAGGAGTGGGGATGTCCCCATGCGGGGTATGGAAAACTCCAGCGCGGGCGCGCACTTCGCGGGCTTGAACATCAAAGATAAAGGGAGCCGGGGTTACCGAGGAAGTTTGGGTCACAGAGGCCGATTATACCGTATGGTATACTTTCTTCCATGAAGTTGATCATCCAAATCCCCTGTTACAACGAATCCGAAGTGCTTGCAGGAACTATCGCATCCTTGCCGCAAGCCATCCCAGGCATCGATGAGATAGAATATCTCATCATAAACGATGGCAGCACCGATGACACCCTCCAGACTGCACACCAGGCTGGTGTGCACCACATTGTTCAGCAGTATCACCAGGGTCTGGCGGCGGCTTTCACCGCAGGATTGGAAGCCTGCCTGAAACAAGGCGCCGATATCATCGTAAACACCGATGCTGATAACCAATACAACGCGGATGATATCGTACATCTGATCGAGCCCATCCTGGCTGGGCGCGCTCAGCTGGTAGTCGGAGACCGCGGGGTGGCTACACTTCAGCTCTTTACCCCTTTCAAGCGCCTGCTGCAGCGCCTGGGTAGCTGGGTGATTGGGAGAGTATCTAGCTTGCACACCCCGGATGCCACCAGCGGATTTCGTGCTCTTACCCGTCATGCCGCCTTGCGCACCCTGGTACTCAGTGAGTATTCCTACACGCTTGAAACCCTTATCCAGGCCGGGGCTCACGGCTTGCCGGTAGAGTATGTTCCCATACGTACCAATCCACCCACGCGTCCATCACGCCTCATGCGCAGCATCCCTCACTTCCTCACCAACTCCACCAGCACGATATTGAGGGCTTATACCATGTACCGTCCCCTGCGTGTCTTTACGATCCTTGGTATGCTGCTCATCTTGGCAGGGATGGTTCCAGGCGTTCGATTCATATATTTCTATATTATCAAAGGTTCTGCAGGATATATCCAATCACTTATCCTATCAGCGATCCTGTTGATAGTTGGCTTTCAGGTACTACTTATAGGCCTGGTAGCTGACTTGATCAGCTTTAACCGTAAAATCCTCGAAGAGGTGCTCTACCGCCAGCGCTGCGCGGAATTAGATAATAATCCCGAAAACCCAAAAAGGTAGATCTTTAAGCCATCATCCCGAAAGGTATCATCAACGTACATGAATATATATCGCAAAAACCCGGTCAGCACTAGGTGTTATACCCATAAAAAAGGTGAAAGTATTCGATTTCTTATTCTCTTGATAGCATGCATCTTGATCCCTTTAACCATCACCGCTTGCGCCCCGGTAATCGGTAAAACACAACCCGCCCAGACTGAATGGTTAATCCTGGGCCCTGAGGGCTCTATTGGGCAAACGTTCGTTGCAAATTATGATGGTCTATCAGGTATACAAGTTGCTCTTGCCCCACACACGCAGGGCACAGGCAAGATAAACCTGCACTTACGGGCTGATGCCCAATCCACTACAGACATTGCCACCTCCAGTCTGTCAATCTCCAAAGTAAATTCAACTGGGAATTACAGTTTCTTTTTCGATCCACAAAACATCTCGCGGCGGAAATACTACTATGTCATCTTTGATATTCGCGGAGAAGGAGCAGTGCAGGTAGGGGCAGCGAGTGGCGATACTTACCTGGATGGCGCACGGTACATGAATTCTATCCCCCAGGATGGGCAGTTATCTTTCCGGCTTATGTACTCCCTTCGCCGGCTTGGGCTGGGGTTGGTGCGTGAATTTGTCATCTGGGGAGGTGTACTGCTCGTGGGTGTATTTCTATTTTTACTGCCTGGTTGGGGATTGCTTAACTTGCTGTGGCCCGAATGGAATGTACTTACCTGGATGGAGAAGTTGGGGCTTTCTGCAGGCATCAGCATCTCTATTTACCCAATCCTCTTGCTCTGGACAGGACTTGTAGGGATGCGTCTCGGTCCACTATATGCCTGGCTTCCACCTATCACGGGCCTTGGTATCTTCATCTGGTTCAATCGAGCGTTACTCTTGCGGCGTAAAACCGCAAAATCAAGCGTACCGCAGACAACCGTCCCTGTTCTACGGTCTATTCACCGACTTTCGCTCTCTACTATCGTCATGCTACTGGTTATCGCCCTGCTTATCTTTAGTCGCTTCTGGGCCATCCGAACAATGGATGCGCCGATTTGGGGCGATTCGTACCAGCATACCGTTATCGCTCAGCGCATTGTAGAGCATAATGGGTTGTTTCGCTCATGGCAGCCTTATTCTGAGCTGGTAACTTTCACATATCATTTTGGTTTTCACAGTGCTGCGGCAGTTTTTCATTGGGTCACCGGGTTATCGATGCCGCGTACCATATTGTGGGTAGGACAAATCCTAAATATCCTGGCAATTCTAAGCTTGTACCCTTTGGCCACGAAAGTCTGCCGCAACCGCTGGAGCGGCGTGACGGCTGTGATCATCGCTGGATTAGTGGCGCCTGTTCCAATGGCATACACCAACTGGGGACGTTACACTCAGCTTGCTGGGCAGATTGTACTCCTAGCAGGCATCTATCTGCTGTGGAGTGTGACAGTACAATCTACCCAGACGGCACAAATCTCCGGTATCGAGAGTGCCTCTCCCTCCAGTGCAACAAACCGTAATCGTCGCGCCATCCTGCTGACTGCCATCGTGATGGGGGGTCTTGCCCTCACCCACTTTCGTGTTCTGGTCTTCGCCATCCTGTTCCTGGCAGCCATTTTTATCAGCAGCGGTTTATTTCGTATCAATCTACAGCAATGGAAAACACTGGCCCTCAAAACCTTATGGATCGGCCTGGGTGGCGGTATTATCTTCTTGCCCTGGTTTATTAATGCGTTCGGGGGAAAAATAATCCGCAACTTCACCAACCAACTCACAACCCCGGCCAGCGCGGTTTCTATCGATATGCAAAGTTACAATGCCGTTGGTGGTTTGTTGCAGTACCTGCCGGTGGGTGTCTGGCTGCTGCTGCCGCTGGCCGCTGCCTTGGGGCTATGGAAGCAGCACAAAGGGATTGCCCTCGTCAGCCTGTGGGGATTTCTGTTATTGATCGCTGCCAACCCTGCCTGGCTAAGACTACCCGGTACAGGCGCGTTGAGCAACTTTGCTATTTTTATCGCCGTTTACATCCCAGCAGGCATTCTGATCGGTGCTGCGGTTGGCCTGTTGGCTGATGAATTTTCATCAAGAGAGTGGCGTGCCGATCTAAGTTTGAAACTAACCGATGGGTGGAAAGCGAATCTCCTGCGATTGGGAGTGGTAGGAGTTCGTAAAAACTCTCGCTTACCAAAGTGGATCGATGCAATGATCGCACTCGTATTGATCGGGATAAGTATTCTAGGAGTTTTCCAACGTGTGAAGGATCTCCACCCAGAACGATATGCTCTCCTCACCCGTCCTGATATGCGAGCGGCTTCCTGGATCAAAGATAATCTTCATCCTGAAGCAAACCTGCTTGTAAATTCATTCTTCGCCTACGGTGGTTCTTTAATCGTTGGCTCAGATGGTGGATGGTGGCTACCCGTGCTCACAAAACGGCACACCACGCTGCCGCCTTTGAATTACGGTACAGAACGCGGTCCCCAGCCTGATTATCGGCAGTGGGTCAACGAGCTAACAAAGGCCATCTCCGAAAAAGGTCTTTCACACCCCGATGTTCTGAATATGCTGTATGAGCGGAAAATTACCCAGGTGTATGTCGGTCAACGGCAGGGACGGGTGAATTATTTCGGTCCCGCAGTGTTCGATCCTCGTCAGTTGGTGAACGATCCTCACTACAGGACGGTTTACCATCAAGACCGGGTATGGATTTTCGAGGTAGTCCAGACTCCATGAATGTGACTCTTATCGGCCCGGTATATCCCTACCGTGGTGGAATTGCCCACTATAATGCTTCGCTGGCTCAGGCGCTAGCAGATGCAGGGCACTCCGTTCGTTTGATCTCATTTCGCAGACAATACCCAACGCGGCTGTACCCGGGCGAATCGGATAAAGATCCCAGCTCCGAACCTATACGCTTTCCAGCGGAATATCAACTTGACCCACTTTATCCCTGGACTTGGCTACACGCAGCTCGCACCATACGTCGCCAGCCCACCGATCTCGTAGTGTTTCACTGGTGGACCACATTTTGGGCGCCTGCTTACACTTCCCTGGCATGGTTGATCCGCCGAAAGGTGAAGGTGGCGTACCTGATCCATAATGTTTTTCCGCATGAGGCCAAAGCATGGGATCGTTGGATGGCGCGCACAACTTTAAACCAGGGACAGGCGTTCATCGTGCAGGCCCCCCACGAGCGTGAGCGGTTATCGAAGCTGATCCCCACCTCATCTCAGGTATTTGTGTCGCCGCTTCCTGCATTCCACCCTTTTAGCAAACAACCGCTTTCTAAAGTTCAAGCCCGTCAACTGCTTGGCTTGCCTGAAGACCAGCCAATGCTGCTGTTCTTTGGCATTGTTCGCCCGTACAAGGGGTTAAAATACCTGATCGAAGCTCTGGCTAGTGTGCAGAAACCTGTTCACCTGATCGTGGCTGGTGAATTCTGGGAGGATGTAACCGTTTACCAGCAGCAGATCGAATCGAGGGCTCTCTCTCAGAAGTTGACACTGCTTAACCGGTACATCCCGAACGAGGAAGCTCACCGTTTGTTTTCAGCAGCCGATGGACTGGTCGCCCCGTACGTGGGCGGTACCCAAAGCGGTGCAGCCGGGCTGGCGTTAGGCTATGGTCTGCCAATGATTATCACCGACAGAGTCGCGGCGGGGTTACCTGAGGGATTTCGTTCAGAGCGAACGTCAGAGGCAGCCGCTCGAAACCCCGGCTATGCGCATATCGTTCCGGCTGCTGACCCCCAGGCACTGGCGCAAGCTATCGATTCTCTCCTTACATGCCTTCCCTTGCTTACGACCGCTCCTTTTGCCGCGGCTGAGGATTGGGCCAGGCTGGTGCATGTTATCGAAGAAATCGGGCGGGAGAAATTGTGAGATGCGAATTCTTTTCCTCCTTACCCAGGATCTGGAAAGCCCTTCAGGTATCGGCCGGTATTTTCCGTGGGCTAAAGCTCTAACCAGACTTGGTCATTTGGTATCCATCGCCGCTCTGCATGCAGACTATGCGCATGTGCCACAAAAGAATTTCATACGCGACGGGGTTGAGATACATTACGTAGCCCAGATGCACGTGCTTAAGAGGGGTAACCAAAAAATATACTATTCCACACCAAAACTGATCGGTCACACTGTTCAAGCTGCCTGGGCACTCACTCGCGCCGCGCTGTCGATACAGTCAGACATCCTTCATGTAGGCAAACCGCAGCCGATGAATGGCCTCGCAGGCATGATTGCGAAAGCACTGCGCGGCCGCGTGTTATTCGTGGATTGCGACGATCTGGAAGCAGCCACCAACCGCTTCGCGAAAGGCTGGCAGCGCCAGGTAGTAAGTTTTTTCGAACGTAGAGTCCCCCTGCAAGCTGATCACGTCACAACCCACAACCATGTGCTGCAAGAACAGTTACTTGGGTTAGGCATCCCCGCTGAACGGATCACATACCTCCCCCAAGGATTCGATCGCGACCGTTTCGCTGGTCCTCAGCCCGAACTGGTAGAAGCTCTGCGGGACAAGTTGGGACTTCGAGGGAAACCCGTGGTCGTGTACGTAGGCAGCATGAGCCTGGGCAGCCATGCAGTCGATCTGCTCCTGGAGGCCTTTGCGATTCTACGGCACTTTCGGCCAGAGGCTGCTCTCTTGTTGGTTGGGGGAGGCGAGGATTACGAAACGATCCGCCAAAAAGCTAGCGATTTGGAGCTGAGCGGGTCTGTTATCTTTTGCGGACGGGTACCCTCCAGCGATGTACCCCTCTATTATCGAGCAGGAAATGTCTCAATCGCACCTGTCCCAGATAATGCTTCCGGACGCGCCAGCATATCGCTGAAAATGTTCGAAACATGGGCTTGCGGGATTCCGCTGGTGACCGTAGACGTTGGCGACCGGCGGGATATGCTAGGCAATCCCCCAGCTGGGTTGATTGTCCAACCAGGCGATCCTACGGTATTGGCACAAGCTATCCTGCAAATCCTCGATCAACCTGAGTTAGCCCAAATGCTGACCCAGCGCGGCTTAATCAGGGCAGCAGAATTCACATGGGATCGGTTGGCAGAGCAAATGGAATCGGTTTACTCTAATGCGCTGGCAAGAAAGTCTGCGCAATGACCGTGCCGATAAAACCCACCGGACTGGAGAATTCTACGCCATTCCCCTTGCACCTCACCCGACGAGAGATCGTTCGCCATATCTCAATGGTCTTCTCGGGTTCTGCTGTGGCCCAAGGCGTAACCGCATTGGCGCTACTGGCGATTGCCAGGAGACTCGGGGTTGCCCATTACGGCCAATATGCTGCTTGCTACACACTGGCAAGTTTTGCATCCATTATATTTCACCTGGGGTTGGATAGCTGGCTGTTAAGAGAAGGGGGGCGAACACCGGAGCGATTAGGCAAGCTGTCTGGCAGTGTGCTCGTTATCCGCGGCTTAGGCGGAACGTTGTGGCTGGTTGGGATGACGATTTTAGCGCTGCTGCTTAATTCAACAGGGGAAATTTACCGCCAACACTTACCGGCGGGAGTGTTGATTTTGAGCTCGCTGGTGGTATGGCTCGACTGCCTGCTGGCATCCGTATTGACGACATTCCGCGCTGCGTTGCGCAATCAGGTTGGATCGCCCATTGAAGCCGGAATAGATATGCTGTGGTTAGTTATTGCCGTGGCCTTGATCACCACGGGAGAACAACGGGCCGAGGCATACCTGGCGTCACGCGCCATGGTGCTGCTGCTCGGATTGGCAATCTCGACCGGACTTTTGCGGAATTTTGTGCGGCTCCAGCCAGACAGGAAGACCATCTGGCAAATCGTGCGTGAAGCGCCTCCCTTTACCTCAGCTGACTTTTTAACCTGGTCCCTGGCGCGGCTGGATGTGCTGGTGGTCACATTCACACTGGGAACACAGTCGGTTGGACTCTATTCTCCCGCCGTCAGCCTGGTGAGTGCACTGTTTCTGGTGCCATATGCAGTGTATGGGGTGATGGTGCCCGTGTTGAGCCGCCTGTACCCGACGAACCCACGGCAAATGCACCTGACAACCTTACGAATGCTCTTGCTGTTATCAGTTATCGGTTTGGGGTTGGCAGTTTTGACTACCTTGGGGGCACCTCTGGTCATCACCGCATTGGGGAAAAACTTTGGCGAAACAATGGTTATCCTGCGCATCCTCAGCATATTGTTGATATTTAAGTGCCCAAATATGGGCGTTGCGGCTTTAATTGTGGTTACGGGCAAGCAGGCAAAGCGCGTGGGAGTACAGGTGGCAGCCGTACTGTTTAACTTAATCTTCAACCTGGCGGTAGTGTATCGCTTCGGGATTCGGGGGGTAGCTGTCGTTTACGTGCTGTCAGAACTATTGCTTTTAATGGGTTATTCATGGGTGGCATGGCGTAAGTAAAGCAATATAATGTTGGTGAACTCTGAGTAACACAGGATCTTCGGTTTTTTTGGATTCGAGTTCCACCGATCCTTCCCTCGCAAGTAATCCATCCCCTTTGTAAGCTTCTCACGCATAGATCGACGGCTCGTAGCAAATGCCCAGGCATAATGCAAGTTGTCAAGCTACCCCCGCGGGCGGAAGATATCGATTGACGTATCTTTTCCCCATCCAACCGGGCAAGTACGGAGGGCAGCACAGCGCCTGCTGGTTCTCCTAAGGGATAACCCAGGATTTTCATCATCGGCCCAGCCATCTTTGACACCTGCTTTACCTGGGCTGGGCTTAATATAAATTCGCTGGCATGTATTAAATACCCGCCTATATGCTGTATTCAGGTTAAGACTTGCTCGTACAGCCGGTGCTTGAGGAATGTTTCGGCGTCTGGCTCCGGTTGGGGATGCTGGGCGAGCATGAAGGGTGTAAAGTAATATTTCGAGGCTGAAACGACCACATCACGTGGATCACGAATAATATAGACAAATTTATCAAATTTACGAAAAATTTCATCTCAGTGCGGCACCCACAGAGCATGCGTCCAGACGTGGGTGCACTGGCTCAGGTATTCTCGAGGTTGATGATAGGCTAGCGAAAAGCGCCTTTCCGGTAATAACTGCCCCGCGTATCAACTTCGATGAAATCGATCTCAGCTTGTTTAGCGAAACCAGGCCAGGATTTGGCCTCCTGGTAGATCGGCTGAGATTGAATAAAGCTCCTCAATTCGATCCCCCCCAGGCGCAAGGACTCTTGCAGGATTTTATGCAGCCATATGTTACGTCTTTCGGAATGCCCGATTGTAGCAATAGCATGAGGTAAAACTCCGGCGGAATAAGTGAAGGTGGGTGAATTATACCCGCAGGTTTGAGGATCCTAAGGATATAGATAGGCGAGGGGATTGCTGTATAATGGGCCTATGGTCCAAATCCTGATTATCAACCTGCACTCCTCGCGCAATGCCGGAGACGCGGCTCTGGCTTTAGCTGCCACTCGCCAACTGCACGAAGCCTTCCCCAACAGTACGGTCACGCTCTCTATGAACGATCCCGCCAGTCACCCGGATGACGACCCAAAGGTGGGATCGTTCATGCACTGGTTCCACACCTTTACATCCGCCGGCGAACCGAAGTGGCGCGTTTGCGCAATCATCCGTCTTGGAGTGGGCAGCCTGGCCGCGGTTACCACATTCCGGTGGTTCAAAAGGCCCTTCTACCCGTTGCTTACCGCCGGGCAAAAGGCCTTCCTGCAGGCCTACTTCGACGCCAACCTGGTGGCCTCCGCCCCGGGCAACTTCCTGTATTCATCCGGCAAGATCGGTTTGAGTTTCCTCAGCGCGATCTACTCCATAGCTTATGCTTTATGGGCAGGAAAACCGCTGTACGTGCTACCTCAGTCGGTCGGCCCACTCAAACGTACTTGGGAACGTTGGCTGGTCCGGTGGATTTTCAACCGCGCCCAGCTGGTCCTGGTGCGCGAGGAAGTCTCTCTGCAACAGATCAGGCAGGCTGGAGTTACCAACCCGCGGGTGTACGTGCAGCCTGACATGGCTTTCTCGTTCGCGGCTGCGCCGCTTGAAGAGGCAGTTGGGTGGTTGCAATCCCATGGAATTGAGACAGGCCGTAGCACCCCCCTGTTGGGTGTGACCGCCATCAACTGGGGTATGCAAACAGGCCTGCATACCATCCAGGCACGGTATGAATTGGCTATGGCTGAAGCTGTCCGCTACTTCGTTGGGCGCATCCACGGGAAAGTCATCTTCTTTCCCCAGGTAGCAGAAGCTACCCCGTCTGCCGATGACCGCATCCCCGCCCGGCGGGTGATCGAATCCCTGCTTGATCTCGGTGAGTGGGTAACGTTGATCGACCAGCCACCTGCACCCGCGGTGCTCAACGCAGCCTATGGACTGATGGACATCTTCATCGGAACCCGCATGCATTCCAACATCTTCGCCCTCAACGGTGGGGTGCCAGTACTGGCAATCGCATATCGGCACAAGACCCAGGGCATCATGCACATGCTCGGGTTGGACGAGTGGACCGTCGATATTCAGACTGCCAGCGGTTCCGCTCTGACCGAACGGTTGGCCTGCCTGTGGGAACACCGCGAGGCGGTGAGGGAACATATTCAACAAGCTCTTCCACCCATACTTGCCCAGTCTCGCCTGGCTGGGGTAATGGTAGCGAAAGATTATGCGGAATATCGACAGCATAAGGCCTGATATGCCCAGCCGTATTCGCGTTGTCCAGATCATCAAAAACTTCAGCATCGAGAGCGGCGGGGGTGGGACTGAACGCTTCGGGATCGCCCTCGCCGAGGCACTCGATCCCATCCGCTTCGAGGTGAGTGTATGCGGGTTATGGAACACCGGCACATCTTTCGAGCGCGAACGCATCCGGCAAATTACCATCAGCGGTGTAAGAGCATTTACCGCCGCAATGTGGAATGAAGCACACCCCTACAAAGCATTCCGGCAGGCATTTTTTGGTCTGTGTGCCTGGATGTCTCAAAACCCCACCGATATTTTCCACTGCCATTCAGAGTTTTCCGACCTGGCTGTGCTTCGATTCGGTTTGAAAAAGAAACCAGTCATAATACGCACGGTCCATAATCGCGAATGGGGCAAGCGCCCCTTGCGCCGTATACTTCTGACGAATTTTCTATACCCGCTTCTTTTTCGGAACGAGATCGGCGTCAGTATGGGCATTGTGGAAACGTTGAACCGCCGGCCATTAGCCCGCATCCTGCAGAAACAAGCGCTCTGTATCCACAATGCTGTAGACCTGGAACGGTTTACCAAAGTAAAAACCGATACAAACGCGAAACGGGCTGAATTAGGCCTGCCGGTCGATGTTCCGGTGATTGGCACAGTCGGACGGCTTACCCGTCAAAAGGGGTACTCCTTTCTACTCGATGGTGCCGTGCGAGTGCTGGTGGAAATGCCCGAGGCGCGTTTCGTTATTGTCGGTGACGGTGAGGATTCACCGGCGCTGCGCAGCCAGGCCTCTCGGTTGGGCATCGCTGACCGGGTGTTGTTCACCGGTCCGCGCCCCGACGTGGAAGAACTGCTTGCGGCTTTCACCTTGTTCGTTTCCTCATCCATGTGGGAAGGACTTCCCACAGTGATCATGGAGAGCATGGCAGCAGGGATTCCGGTAGTAGCAACAGACATTCCCGGAACACGCGAGCTGGCAGTGGAGGATGCCATTGGTTGGCTGGCGCCTCCGGGGAATGAGCAAGCTCTCGGTAGAGCCATCCTGACTGCACTGCAAAATCCCGCCCGGCGAGAGGCTTGCACGGCCAATGCCCGTCGCGTCGTACAATCCTTTTCAATTCAGGCAGTAGCAGTTGAGTATGCCGCGCTGTACATGGCATTGGCAGGCAGAAGGTGACGATCCAACGCGCCACGCTCTGCTTACTCGTACGCGGCAGACCGGCTCGCCAGGTGCTGCTTGGTTATAAAAAGATTGGCTTTGGGCACGGCAAGTACACGGGGTTCGGCGGTAAAGTCGAACCTGGTGAAACGGTTGTGATCGCCGCGCAGCGCGAGCTGGCTGAAGAAACCGGAATTTTAGTGCCGTTAGAGAACCTGCAAATCGTTGGGGTGATGACTTTCTTATTCCCAAACCAACCCACCTGGAACCAGGAGGTGCACGTATTCCGGGTCGAAAATTGGCAGGGAGAACCTATCGAGAGCGATGAGATGAAACCCGAATGGTTCAATGTAGATCAACTTCCCTTCGACCGGATGTGGGATGATAGTCGTTATTGGCTTTCACCTATCCTAGCTGGGCAAGCATACACAGCGCATTTTACCTTTCGGGAGGATAACGCGACAGTCAAAAAAGTGGAGATCGACCAGGCGGATTCATCCCTCCCCGATCCCCTATGCCCTGACCCCTTCTCCCTTGAACGATTACTCGCCTCCACCCTCACCGCACGCTGTGGTTTGCTGGCCGCCGATCCCCGCCATGAATCCGCCATGCGGGTGTTCAATGGATTCCTAGAAGGCTGCCCGGAGCTAATGGCTGACCTGTACGCCGATACCCTCGTGCTGCAAAATTACGCAAGCCCGTTCGAATCCGGGCGTGTCTTTATAATGGCGGCCCAGGCATTCTACCTGGACCAGCTGCCGTGGGTCAAAACGGTGGTAGTTAAAACACGCACAGGAAACCACCAAGAGGGATCAGAGAAGCAAGGGGTTATAACGTTTGGTGATTCTCCTGCTCGGAAGGTCCGCGAGCACGGAGTATGGTATGCACTCGATCTTCTGCTCCACCAGGATGGGACTTTCTACCCCGATACACGCCATCTGCGCCGTTGGGCTATCGAGCACTTATCGGGCAAACGCGTGCTCAACACATTTGCCTACACCGGCAGTCTAGGGGTGGCAGCTTTAGCGGGTGGAGCGCTGCAGGTATTGCAGCTTGACCGAAATAGGGCTTACCTGAACCTGGCGAAAACCTCTTACACGTTAAACAGGTTCGCCATCCGGCAAAAAGAGTTCATCGTGGTTGACTTCTTCCCCTGCATCCGCGCCCTCAAACGTGAGAGGGCACGCTTTGACTGTATATTTCTCGATCCACCCTTTTTTTCTGTTACCAACAAAGGAAGGGTTGACCTAGTTTCGCAAAGCGCCCAGTTGATCAATAAAGTCAGGCCACTTGTCGCAGATGGTGGTTGGCTGGTGGCAGCCAATAATGCGTTGTTCGTCAGCGGAAAGGAATATCTGGGCATGCTGGAAGGATTGTGCAATGATGGGTATCTGGCGATTGAAGAGCTGATCCCGATTCCTCCCGATTGTGCAGGCTACCCTGAAACCCGCCATCGGATGTTACCTGTCGATCCGGCACCGTTTAACCATGCCACAAAGATCGTTGTACTGCGGGTGCGGAGGAAGGTAAGCTAGCAGATGAGCAAACCAGCCACTTCGAGAGTGCTTTTTCTTACAGCCTTCATCGCTCTGATCTCGTTATCTTGTGGTGTATTAACGTCAAAGCCATCCGCAACGGTATCGCCTACGGCAACTGAACCGTCAATACTTCATCTTACGCTTTCACCAACTTCCACTTTTTTCCCTACACCCACTATCATACGGACACCCTCACTCACCCTGACACCATCAACAACCTCAACCACAACCCCGACCGTCACATCCACCACGCCTCCCTCGCCTACGCTTACGAACACTCTAATACCCTCAGCCACCCCGACTCTGACGATTACCCCAACCCCCACCATTACCCCCACGCCTACTTACACCCTGCCAAGGTACACGGCACTGATGCAGGTCAACTGTCGATATGGACCGGGAACAGCTTATCTTTATGCGCATGGCCTGTACACCGGGGACGCGGGCACGGTGTGGGGTCGAAATGCCTCGGGTACCTGGCTGTGGGTGCAACCCGACAACATCAAATACCAATGCTGGGTTGCTGCTTCGGTGGTAGAAGTGGTGGGAGATGTTATTATACTGCGAGTAGCACCGGTGCGTCTGCCGCATTCCACATTTTACAGACCACCACCATGGGTTAAAGCAGAGCGTAGCGGCAACCAGGTGATCGTGACCTGGGGCAGGGTAGCCATGACTGAGGATGACAACCGTGGTTACTTGATCGAAGCTAACGTTTGCCAGAAGGGAAACATGGTGTGGATGGCAGTCTCAACCTACGAAACCACTTTCACCTTCACCGACGAGATGACTTGTACCGAGAAATCGAGTGGTTTACTTTACACCGTGGATAAACACGGTTATTCTGACTCTATCAAGATCCCGTGGCCGAAATGATATAATCCTCCCCATGGACTCTATCGTATCATTAGACATCGAAACCACCGGCCTGGATCCCCAGGCCGATGCTATTATTGAGATTGGAGCAGTACGCTTCAACGGGCGGCGCGTGGAAGGTGAGTGGAGCACGCTTATTAACCCCGGACGACCGATACCGCCGTTCATCACGCAAATGACTAAAATCACCGACCAGATGGTTCGCGAAAAGCCACCTATCCGTGCTGTGCTTGGTAAGTTACAAGATTTTATAGGCGATGCACCCATTTTGGGCCATAGCGTTCGTTTTGATCTTTCGTTCCTGCGGAAATATAAAATCCTGGCGTTGAACGACTCAATCGACACATACGAGCTGGCGGCTGTGCTGATGCCAACAGCTGAGCGTTACAACCTGGGGGCGCTTGGGCAGGCGCTTGGTGTACCATTTCCAGCCACTCACCGCGCCCTCGACGATGCGCGTGTAACCCGCGCCGTATACCAGATCTTATGCGAAAAAGCCCTAGAAATACCTTTACATGTACTGGCAGAGATCGTTCACTTGGGAGAGGCAGTAGACTGGGGTGGCCAGCGGGTATTTTATGAGGCTCTGCGCGCCCGCTCGAAAGAAACACTTTCTCCCCGGCAGGCCGCGCATGGTGTCTATGGACCGCTCTTCGAGCAGATGCCAAGCCGTATGCCCCCACCGCTGCTGCCTAATTCGGAAATAATTGGGCTGGATGTTGATGAAACCGCAGCAATTCTTGAACAAGGAGGCCCGTTCTCACGCCACTTTCCTCAATACGAGTACCGCGCTCAACAGGTTGAGATGCTGCGTTCTGTAACAGCCGCCCTCTCGGATGGTCGTCACCTGATGGTAGAGGCCGGAACCGGTACTGGAAAATCAATGGCTTACCTCATCCCGGCTGCATTGTTTGCGATGCAGAACAACCTGCGCGTGGTGATCTCAACCAACACCATCAACTTACAAGACCAACTCATCAACAAAGATATCCCTGATTTACGCGCTGCCCTGGGCATTGACCTGTGGGCTGCTGTGCTGAAAGGCCGTGGGAACTATCTTTGCCCGCGGCGTCTTGAAAATTTACGCCGCCGCGGTCCCGAAACAGCTGAAGAGCTGCGTGTACTGGCAAAAGTACTGGTCTGGCTGCAATCCAGCACCAGCGGTGACCGGCGCGAGATCAATTTGAACGGGCCAAACGAAAATGAAGTCTGGGGGCGTATCTCTTCAGAAGACGAGGGCTGCAGCACGGAAACCTGCCTGAAGCGTACCGGCGGCGCCTGCCCGTTCTACCGCGCCCGGCAGGCTGCTCAGAGCGCTCACATCTTGATCGTCAACCATGCTCTGCTACTCTCCGATGTAACCGCAGGAGGGCGTGTTCTACCGGAATACGATTACCTGATCGTGGATGAAGCCCACCACCTCGAAGATGCCACCACCAATGCCCTCAGCTTTGATGTCACCCAGTTCGAGATCGAACGCATATTAAAAGAGCTGGGTGGGCCGAATTCCGGAGCTCTTGGCTGGCTACTCACCACCCTGGAAGATGTTCTGCCTCCAGCAGACTTTGCGGCGGTCGAGCGCCTCACCCACCAGGCCACTGATTACGCTTTCAATTTCGAAAACCTGGTGCGGGATTTCTTCACTGCACTCGACCAGTTCTTGTTCGAGCTGCGCGAAGGCCGGCCAGTGGGGTCATATGCCCAGCAAGAGCGCATCCTGCCTGCCACCCGCACCCTGCCCAGTTGGGCTGATGTTGAAATGGCCTGGGAAGAGGCCGAACGCAGCCTGCGCCCACTTACAGAAATCCTCGGACAGCTGCTCAAGGGCCTCTCCGAGCTGACGGAGGCGGTGCCCGATGATATAGAGGATTTATTCAGCAGTTTAAGCAATCTTTACCGTCGCGTGGTAGAGCTGCTTGAAAATGTCACCGGGCTGGTATTTAAACCGGATGCCGGGCAGATTTACTGGACGGAGTTGCACCCCAATTCCAAACGTATCTCCTTACATGCCGCCCCCCTGCACGTTGGCCCACTGATGGAAAAATACCTGTGGCATGAAAAAACCTCTCTGATCCTGACTTCTGCCACACTCACTGCAGCTGGTGAATTCCATTACCTCCGTTCACGTCTGAATGCCTTCGACGCCGATGAACTGGCACTCGGTTCGCCGTTCGACTTTGAAAGCGCCACACTCCTTTATGTGGTTAACGATATCCCTGAACCAAATGACCGGCAGGGTCACCAACGGGCGGTTGAACATGGCTTGATCCAGCTTTGCCAGGCAGTGGGCGGGCGTACTCTGGTGCTGTTCACCTCTTACGAGCAGCTCAGGCGTACCTCGATGAACATTCGTAATGCGCTGGAGCCCTTGGATATCCATGTGTATGAACAGGGTGAGGGCGCGTCCCCTTCCTCGTTATTAGATATTTTCAAGTCTACCCCGAGGGCTGTCCTGCTGGGTACACGTGCTTTCTGGGAAGGGGTGGATGTACCAGGCGAGGCGCTGTCGGTCCTGGTGATCGTCAAGCTTCCATTCGACGTGCCTTCCGATCCCATCGTGGCAGCTCGTTCTGAGACCTTCGAGGAGGCATTCAGCGAGTATTCTTTGCCAGAGGCAATCCTGCGCTTCCGCCAGGGTTTCGGACGCTTGATCCGTACTCAGTCCGATCGCGGCGTGGTGGCGATCTTCGACCGGCGGATCATAAGCAAGCGTTATGGGCAGATGTTCCTTGACTCATTGCCAACTTGCACAGCCAAGCAAGGTCCGTTGGTTGATTTGCCGCGTGACGCGACGAAGTGGCTGAACCTGTAACTCCTTTGATGCGTCAATCGTTTTGATGGTTTTATGAACAAGACACAAACAACCATCCCCGGCCTCACATCTCAACAAGTCCTCGAACGCCGCGCCCGCGGTCTCGGTCATCATGCCCCAACCCATACCAGCCGATCTTACGCTCAGATATTCCGCGAAAACGTTTTTACATTTATCAACAATGTACTCTTCCTACTCGGTTTCGTCCTGGTGCTACTCGATAAGGTCAGCGACGCAGTTCTCACGGTTGGTATCATCTTGGTTAACGTTTTCGTCAGTGTGATACAGGAGCTGCGCGCGAAACTCACTCTCGATCGGATCGCTCTGCTCAATCGCCCAACTGCCACGGTCGTGCGTGACGGGGAAGAACAAACCATCGACCCGGATGACATCGTAGTCGGCGATACCCTTTTGGTAAGGGCCGGTGATCAGATTGTGGTGGATGGATCGGTGATAGAGGGGATCATGGAAGCTGACGAGTCGCTACTCACCGGAGAATCAGATCTGATTGACAAAAAACCTGGCGAGCAGGTTTACTCGGGCAGCTTCTGTGTCTCTGGCAGTGCATACTACGAGGCGCAAAAGGTTGGCGAGCAATCCCTGGCTAACCAGATCACCACCGGAGCGCGTGCTTTCCGGCGCGTACTCACCCCTCTCCAGAATCAGATCTATCTCGTATTGCGCGTCCTCCTGCTGGTTGCAGTTTACCTTGAGCTTCTAATGGCTATACGAAGCATGCTGGACAAAGTCCCCCTGGTCGAGAGCGTCAAAATGTCGGTCGTGATCATCGGGCTGGTGCCCAACGGGCTATTCCTGGCGATCTCGGTGGCTTATGCCATGGGCGCAGTGCGTATTGCTAGAAAAGGAGCCCTAATCCAGCAGGCCAACGCAGTCGAATCGCTCTCCAATGTGGATGTGCTTTGCCTCGATAAAACCGGAACGCTGACTACCAACCGTATGTGCTTCGAGGCCATATATCCGTTGATCATCGCAGAAAGTGAATTCAAACAGCGTCTGGGCGATTTCGCTGCCAGCCTCAGCAGCAGCAACCCAACCAGCGCCGCAATCGCCATGGCTCTATCCGGCGATAAACTCCCAGTCGCCGCGGAAGTCCCGTTCTCATCAGCCCGAAAGTGGAGCGCTCTGGCCCTGGATGTGCCCAAGTGGCGCGGCTCCTATGTGCTTGGATCGCCGGAAGTCCTGCAGCCTGCCCTGACAGATGCCGCCGATCCCTCCAGCCCTTTAGGCAGAACCCTCGCAGCCCAGGTGCAGATATGGGCAGAAAAGGGTTTACGCGTGCTGCTTTTGGCACAAAGGCCCGATTCGCTAACCCTCCATAATAAATCTGGTCAGCCCGTCTTGCCGAAGGGTCTGATCCCGCTCGGTTTGGTGTGCCTGAGTGATCAGTTACGCCCGGAGGCACGTCAGACGCTCGAAGCCTTTCAGCAAGCCGGCGTAAAGTTGAAAATCATCTCCGGAGACAACCCGGTGACGGTAGCTGCACTGGCAAAACAGGCCGGACTTTCCAAAGATGCCAGGTTGATCTCAGGATTGGATCTGGCGAAGATAGACTCTGCCCAATTCTCCGCCGCAGCCGAAGCCTGTACCGTGTTTGGACGCATCACCCCCCAACAGAAAGAGCAGCTCATACAAGCGCTGCGCGCCCGCGGGCATTATGTTGCCATGATTGGTGATGGGGTCAATGATGTGCTCTCGCTTAAGCAGGCCAACCTGGGGATCGCCATGCAGTCCGGCAGCCAGGCTGCCCGCGGTGTGGCTGATATTATACTTATGAAAGACTCATTCGCTGCTCTTCCCCATGCCGTTCAGGAGGGCCAGCGCATTATCGTCGGCATGCAGGATATCCTCAAGCTGTTTTTAACCAGAGTCATGTATGTAACCTTATTGATCCTGTCAGTCGGGTCGATCCGTGGTTTTCCATTCGAACCCAAAAACATCTCTATCCTCACTTTTCTGACAGTCGGGATCCCAACTATTTTCCTGGCTGCCTGGGCGCGGCCGGCGGTAGTCCGGCGGGTGAATCTGACCCGGCGTCTGATGCATTTTATTCTTCCCGCCGGTTTGACTGTAAGCCTATTTGGCCTGGGAGTATTCCTATTCCACTTCATCCCCACATACCAATCATCATCCAACCTTGAAATTGCTGCCCTGGGTGTACCACAAACAGCTACCACATCCTTCACGATCCTATGTGGGCTGATGCTTATCATCTTTGTAGAACCTCCGGTCAAATATCTGGCGGGAGGCGACAGGCTGAGCGGTGACTGGCGTCCCACCATTCTGGCGATCTTCTCAATGGTACTGTATATCACCGTACTGCTCAGCCCCTGGTTGCGCCGGTTCTTTGAACTGGAACCGCTGAGCTGGTGGGATTGCGCTTTGATCGGCGGGTCTGCGGTTATCTGGGCGCTCCTTTTACGCTGGATCTGGCGCAAGCGGGTACTTGAGCGGTTCCTGGATACCGATTTCGGGTCTCGAGTTTAAATCCCTACCAAGTTGAAACGCGTCTTTTTTCCAAACCTCCTTGACAAAATCCTGTATTTACGTATAATCCGTACAACTTAACACTCAAAGGCTATGATGAGGACGAGTAA
>Ga0315274_10005046_pt1 | contig 19351 bp, 20 predicted proteins | sample YL17G02_20_MG_FD_203700 | JGI IMG/M metagenome (GOLD analysis project Ga0315274, IMG submission 203700) | Sediment microbial communities from Yellowstone Lake, YNP, Wyoming, USA - YL17G02_20 | ecosystem: Environmental > Aquatic > Freshwater > Lake > Sediment | place: USA: Wyoming | collected... | reverse complement strand
GATTTCTTGGCTAGCTTCAGTGGTCTTGACTCTATCATCAATGCGCCAGCCTACTACCCAGATGATTTGCTGAGGGGAACAGACGATTGGGATATGGCCTCGCCAGGAACGAGGTATCTTGGCGTCAACCATAAACTCATAGAGTTTCTTAGGCATGCTCATGCCCAGAGGCTGGAATCTGTCTCCGGGCCGGCGCTGACGGACAGAGAGCGCGGTTCCTGTTTTGTGGAAATCGAAATGGGCAACGAGATTGCTTTGACAAGTTCCCTCACTTGTGCCTAGGGCGCCTCGCGATGACGGAGAAGCCACTCGCTCTCGAACTACGCTGGCTATCACCTTCCATCCCGGGCAAATTGTCTTACCAGGCACTTTAAGAGGAAATTCGCCGGGCAGCGGAGGGAAAGGACAGGGCGGGAGTTGAGATTGCCACGCTCCCGCCTGCCAAGCCTTGGCGGGCAGGTCGCTCGCAATGACAGAATGGGGGGTTGCAGTGACCGAGGGGAGCCTGGTAATCACGAGCTCATTATATCCTCCGTGGCAGATAAAGCTATGGGGCAGAGAGATTCTTTTGCTAGCCGGTTTATTTAACAGGCTCCTTGCCGCTTCAATATGACTGGCTTCGATGTCTCGAGAGTCCCCGGCCAGCTTGGTCACAGCTGCTCTCAATAATTGCCTCTGCAAGGCTATCGGCAAGATAGCAACCTTTTTTTTATCCAGGTAGATGGCGTTATTTTCCTGCCTGGCCACTTCATCCCACAACCCAGAGGCTTGCTGTTCAATGAAGGCATTATCTTCTTTGGCGATATCAGCCAAACGGAGCAAGGCCTGGTCAACGCTCGGATTATATTGTCTGAGCAGAGGCAACAAGTGGAGGCGAAGGCGATTTCGGAAGAAGGAAGGCGACAGGTTGGAGGAATCGATACGCGGCTCAAGCTGGTGTTCTTGGCAATAACTCGCTGTTTCCTCCTTGGTAATATCTAGAAGAGGTCTTATTACTAGGAGATTGCTTCGCTGCCCCTTCGCTACGCTCAGGGCTTCGGCTCGCAAGGACGTTCCCTGGCTGTCATACGCCATAGACGAGCAAGGGGCTAAACCACACAATCCGGTAATTCCTGTTCCCCGTAATATGTGCATCAAAATGGTCTCCACCTGATCATCCCTGGTATGACCTGTGGTTATTCGATTGGCTCCGACCTCTCTAGCTACCCTGGCAAGAAAAACATAGCGTAGTTCCCGGGCAGCTTCCTCAATAGAGCAGTTTCTTTCGGTCCTGTAGGCAGCCACGTCCTGCCTATCAATAGTGATGGGAATGCCCAGCGAGCCAGCCAGATTAGACACATATTCAGCATCAGCTTCGGATTCAACTCCCCGAAGCTGGTGGTTGAGATGAGCTATGTGAAGTTTTATCCCTAGCTCTTTCCGCCATTTTGCCAGGACATGGAGTAAACATACTGAGTCGGCACCACCTGAGACCCCGACAACCACTAGCTCCTTACGTGGAATCAAGCTATACCGCTGGATAAAGTCTATAACTTTTGACTCTAGGTTAACTTTGTTCATAACGGTTGCTTCTTGCCTTGCCCCTCGCAGCTAACACTAATAGGAGGTATCGTTAAATGTCACCAAGCGGGCTCCATAATCCCGGAACTCCAGAATGCTTACTCCAGCGAGGTCTAATTTGAACTTGGTAAAGCAGTCCAGAGGCAAATTCAAAGCCTTGAGAATGATGGCTAAGGTAACGAAGTAATGGCTGACTACTACCGCCGTAGCGTCTTTGTTGTGCTCAGGACTAGTTTTATGCCTTTCTAGCAGGCTTTCAATAACCTTCCAGGCTCTCTGCTGCAATTCAACAAGACTTTCTCCATTGGGCAATTTCATTGCTTCTCCGTCTTGCCACCATTGTAGTAAAAACCGGCTGAACGTGGTACGTAAATTTGAAATAGATACGCCTTCCAGGTCACCGACTTTGAGCTCTCTAAGCCCTTGATCAATCTCTACGGGCAACTGGTGATGACTGGCTATAACTTCGGCTGTAGCTATAGCTCGTTGCAAAGGACTGGAGAGTATAGCAGTAACGGGTTCATTCTTGAGGAAAGCTGCTAGCTTCCTGGCTTGCTCCAATCCGGTATCATTCAGTTCGATATCGCTATCGCCTCCCTGGACAAGCCCGTCCTTATTCCAATGAGTTTCGCCATGCCTAACTAAAATGAGCTTCAAAAGGCCTCCTTAGATTGCCTCGCTTCACTGAGAGCGAGAAATATAATTATGGGCTAGTTTTACCCTCTCATTATAGGTGGGATGGTCATAAAATAGAAGTTTTGCCCACTGGCTGGGTTCGGCCTCGGTTAGATTTTGGTCAGTCAGCTTAGTCATCAAAGCAATAAAGGCTCGGGGGTTATTGCTTAGCGCCAATGCAGTCTCGTCTGCCGCTATTTCTAGGCGACGATTGTACCAATTAAGTGCTGGTTGTAATACCAAGATAAGTATGGCTAGAACGAAAATTAGCCAGGGAAGGCCAGCGATATCACTTATTCCCTGGAGGGAGAATAATGCCACTCCAGCTCTCAGGGCTAGATTGGCCAGATAAAAGGCCAGTAAAAAGGCGGCTGCCTGGATTCCTATGAGCTTGGGAATATCATGGTGGAGACGATGTCCTAGCTCATGAGCCAAAGTTACCTCTATTTCATCCCATGAATATCCCTGGAGCAAAGTATCGCTGAAGATAATACGTCTAGATTTGCCCCAGCCGCTTAGCATGGCGTTAGCTGTAGTGGCTTTGCTGCTTAAATTCATGGTAAGGCACTCTGCAATATCAACTCCAGCCTTCCTGGCTAAGTTTACCAATTTCTCTTTAAGCCCTCCTTCTTCTAAGGGCTTTAATTTAAAGAATAAAGGTATAAGAAAGGTGGGCGTTAGCCAGGTGAGGATTAAGCTGACTAAGAACATAATCACGGCAGCTGCTAGCCACCACAGCGCCGGGAGATTCCCTATAAGCCAGTAAACGATTATAACCAGACATAAGCCTAGCAATAATTCTAGCCCCGAAGCCTTAACTTTGTCCTTAAGCCAGCTTGCCAGGGCTTGCTTGGATAAGCCATAACGATGGGGCAAAACAAAATCGTAGTAATAGCTTAATGGTGCCACTATCACTCCATAGCCTGCTGCTAGTGTCAGCAGATATAGGACTGCTGACCCTGGGAAAGGAAAAGCCAAGAGGCTCGCCAGTGTAGTTGAGGCAGGGGTGAAAAGAAGGACTAGTAATAAGATGAACCCTATTCCGGGCTCGAGAAATGAGCCGCGCCGCAGTAACCTACTATATTCTCGTGCTTTCTGCTGGCGCGCTGGGTCAGGGACGATTTTCCCTAACTTCTCAAGGTCTTTCCCCAAAGTCGCACCATGTTAAGCTAGAATAAACTCAAGCTCCCCTCTGACCTACGATGCAGCAACGCCCCTTTCCTTGGTTACTATGACCTTCGCTATCTTCATTCCGCGCATTTCAGTGATAACAAACTTCAGGTTCTGGTACTTAAACTGCTCTCCCTGCTTTGGTATCTGACCAAGGTGGCTGAGAATAAAGCCGGCCACAGTCTCATAATCACCGCCGGGCAAATTCAGGCCCAATTCCTCGTTGGCTTCCTCAATCCTGAATCCTCCATCCAGTTGAAAGGTGCTGTCGCCAGTTACAATGAAATCCTTTTCTTTGCCCGTTAGCTCGTCATGAATATCGCCGACAATCTCCTCAGTTAGCTGCCCCAAGGTAACCATTCCCGCAATGCCCCCGAACTCGTCTACCACGATTACTGCATGGTATCCACCGTCTTTCATCTCGGCCAGGAGTTCTCCCAGGCGTTTGTTTTCAGGCACAAAATAGGCAGGGCGCACTAAATCGTCAATGGTGCTGTCTCTGCTGTCAGATTCATCGGTTAGTTTCAGTAGCACATCTTTGGCATGCAGCATACCCACCACGTTGTCAGTGTTATCCTTATACACAGGGAAACGACTGTAGCGTCTTTTGGCATAAAGCTCCAGAAAATCCTTTAGCTTCGTCCCTTGCTCCACCCAGGCAAGGTCCGTTCTCTGAACCATTATCTTGCTCACGGGGGAGTCGGTGAATTCAAACACTTTGTGTAACATCGCTGCCTCATCACCCTCCATTACCCCTTCAGCCTCACCTATACGGATAGCTGTATGAAATTCCTCCTCGCTGATGGTCGGCTTGGGAATTTCGTCCTCCCCGACTAACTTGGTGAACCTAATCCCGATATGGTTCAGGATGTACACCAGAGGATAGAGGAGGGTAGAGACTATTTCTAGAGGTTTAACATATCTCAGAGCCAGTCTTTCTCCGTAACGAACTGCCAGGCTTTTAGGAACAAGCTCGGCGAAAACCAAGGTTACTATAGTGATCACGATGGTAGCAATGGCTACCGCCCAGTTCGTATCTCGGATTAGTGACACTGCTATGATTGTGCCCAGAGTGGCTACTGCCGTCTCAAAGAAGTTGATCCCCAAAAGAACTGTAGCGAGAAATTTCTCCGGCTGTTCCACAATCTTTGCCACCCTCTTGGCGGAAGGGTGTCCACTTTGGATCAGATGTTGTAGACGCAGCTTCTGCATACCAATGAAAGCAGTCTCAGCACTGCAGAAAAAAGCAGCACACCCAAGACAGAGGAAAAACAATATCACAAAGATGCTGTTAATGTTCACCTTCAATGCTCCCCAGAATAAACGACATGTGCAACCAGCTTACTACCAGCTTTAGTCAAGGAGATAGAAGCTGCCTCAGCACTGGAAAAGAAGGCTGAAAGGGCTAGGCAAACTAGAAAGGCTAATAAAAGCCGACCATCGGTGGCATCCACCTATTACCACCCCCTAGATCCCCTCCCCAACCGAATTGACCATCTTGCTATCATTAACTTTGGCTATAATCCACACTTTAGATAAGTTATGATAGCATTAGCTAGCAAACCTGTCAAAACCCACATAGTGGAGGCTAATTACTATTACCGGGTGTCATTGCGAGGCACGACAGTGCCGAAGCAACCTCAAGGGAATTATACGGGGTTGCCATACTAGCGTGCCTTAACGGTAATCTTCAAGCTGTCTATTTTACCCACTCCCTTTAGTGAAGAGACCAAGCCAATTATTGTGTTGGTGAGAATTTCCTCAGGGAAAGGGGTAAGGAGAAGTTCATTCCCATTGACGACGAGCTTGACATCGCCCCGCTCCAGATAAAGTTCCAGCCCCCGTATGTTTTCAGTTCCTTTCAAGGAAGAGACTGCACCGACTACAGTTCGAGTCAGGAACTGTTTGGCGAAGGGGTTGAGTTTGATAGATACCTTGTTGACCGTAAGCTCTGCCCCAAGGTTCTTGTCCATTTTATACCTCCTGGTCTATTCTCAAGCCAGCACTAAAATTCAACCAGCACTTTGCCATCTTCAACCTTAACATTGTACACCGTAAGGGTCTTGGACATCTTGAGTGCACTGCCGAGCTTCGACATTAGCCCTCCCTTTAACCAACGCACCACCCGCCCATTACTGATATCAAATTGAGAGCCATGCACAGGACAAGTGACCACAGTCCCTTCCAGTTTACCCTGTGATAAATCGCCCTTCATATGGGGACAGCGATTGTCAGTGGCATAGTACTTAGCTCCAACCCTGGCCAGGAGGATTTCGTGCCCCTCTGCAATTACCGTCTTCATTGTTCCGCTTTTCAGTTCTTCTATTTTGGCTACCTCTGTAAACTTACTCATAAAACACCTCCATTCATAAATCCTAGCTATTAAGCGAATTATTGCCTAACTGGCTAGACTACCTTCCGGAATTTCTCTTTGGGAGCACCACAAATAGGGCACACATCGGGAAGAACGCCGTCGGAGACATAGCCGCAGACCTGGCAGACGTAGTACTCGGTCTCTTCTTCAGCCATCGTATGCGCCAGCGCCTTCTTATAGAGCTTGGCATGCCCCTTTTCCACATCGCGGGAGTAACCCAAGACCGTCGCCACGCTCGTATTACCCTCTTCGGTTGCCACTCTGATGAATTGAGGATAAGTGCTGGCAGCCAGATTCTCCCTCTCAAAAGCGCTTTCAAGGTTATCCTGGGTGCCAGACACAGCGCCCAAAAGGCGGAAGTGGTTGAAGGCATGGACTGCCTCAGCTTCAGCGATGGCACGGAACAACCTCGCCACCTGAGCATAGCCCTCTTGTTCAGCCTTCATGGCAAAAGCCAGGTTCCTCAGATGTGCCTGGGACTCAGCTACGAAACCAGCTTTAAGATTCTTCAAGGTCTTAGTCCCTTTTATCCCCGACACCTCATGTGGGACGAACTTCTCTGCCTCAGCACCACAGACCGGACAGCGTTGCGGTTTGTCGGTGCTAAGTTCTACATGATGACAATTAGTACACTTCCACATATTATTTACCTCTTGTGAATTTAGTTTTTCCCCTTAGCGAGGTATTTCTCAGGGTTCTGGTCGAAAGCCTTCTTACAACCAACAGCGCAGAAGTAGTATTTCTTTCCCTTATACTCGGAAGTAGCTGCTGCCTTAGTTTCCTGTACCTCCATCTTGCAAACTGGGTCTATGGCCATTGAGCACCTCCTTTCCTTAATTGCCAAGCCGAGCTGGCTTGAACCCTCTTAAACGCAGTGAGTTGGACACGACAGTGATGGAGCTAGCCGCCATGGCGGCTGCGGCTAGCATGGGATTCAAGAAACCATACTCACCTAGAATGAAATGAAGCCCGGAGGGTACACCGGTCTTCCCGAAGGCAAGATACAATACCCCGGCTGCTACCGGAATGAGGGCAGTATTGTAAGCGAAGGCCCAGAAGAGGTTCTGCTTGATAGTCCTCATGGTCCGCTTGCTCAGAGATATGGCGGTTACCACTCCCATCAAATCACCGCTAATCAGGATAATATCGCCAGTCTCCATGGCAACATCAGTACCTGTACCAATAGCGATACCGATATCTGCCTGGGCCAATGCCGGAGCATCGTTAATTCCATCGCCCACCATTGCCACCACCTTTCCCTCCTCCTGTAATTTCTTGACCTCTCCAGCCTTATGCTCAGGGAGCACCTCAGCCAGGACACGGTCAATGCCTGCCTCGCGAGCAATAGCTTCAGCCGTGCGACGGTTGTCCCCGGTGAGCATGGCTGTTTCAATACCCATCTTGCGCAGCGTTTGGACCGCTTCTTTGGCGCCTGGTTTTAGGGTATCAGCCAAGGCAATAATTCCTGCTACCTGGCTATCCCACCCCAGAAACATTACTGTTTTACCTTCTTCAAGGAGGTCAGTAGTTTTTTGCCCCAGCCCATTTAGGGAAAAGCCTCTCTCTTTCATTAATTTAAGGTTGCCCAGGAGAAGCTTCTTGCCCTCCACCAAAGCCTCGACACCCTGCCCCGGGATGGCATTAAAGTCTGAGGACGGAGATAATTCTAGCTTCTTCTCCAGAGCAGCCTTGACCACAGCTTCGCCCAGTGGGTGCTCTGAGCTATGCTCAGCAGAAGCAGCTAGTCGGAGGACTTCTTCTGGGGAAGAAAAAGGGGCAGCGACCACATCCGTCACCACAGGCTCGCCACGGGTCAGAGTGCCGGTCTTATCTAGAAGAACAGTGTTTATCTGGTGAGCTCTCTCCAGGGCCTCGCCATTCCTGATAAGAATACCATGCTCGGCTCCCTTGCCTGTGCCGACTATAATCGCGGTGGGAGTAGCCAGTCCCAGGGCACAGGGGCAGGCGATAACAAGCACGGCGACAAAGTTGAGGAGGGCGAAAGTGAGGGCTGGAGCTGGCCCCACGAAATACCAGATTACGAAGGTCACGATGGCAATGCCAATCACCGCCGGCACAAAGTAGCTGGCGACAACATCAGCTAGACGCTGAATAGGAGCTTTGCTTCCTTGAGCTTCCTCTACCATTCTGACGATATGAGCCAGCGTTGTATCCTTACCCACCTTGGTTGCTTCGAATTGGAAGCTGCCTGTCTTGTTAATAGTGGCACCGATAACCTCATCACCCACCTTTTTCTCCACAGGGATACTCTCTCCGGTAATCATAGACTCATCAACACTGGAGTAACCCTCACGCACTATGCCATCCACGGGTATTCGCTCGCCCGGACGCACCAGGATAAGGTCACCAACCCGAACATCTTCAACGGGCATCTCCCCCTGTTCGCCTTCACGGATAACTAGAGCGGTCTTCGGTTGCATACCGATAAGCTTCTTTAATGCTTCCGAGGTCTGTCCTCTAGCTCTAGCTTCCAGAAAACGGCCAAGAAGAATCAAGGTTATAATCATCGCCGAGGTATCGAAGTATAAATGGGGTTCCAGCATCCCAGCGGCAAAAAGGCTGGGGAAAATAACGGCTATCAGGCTGTAGAAGTAAGCCACCGAGGTACCTACCGCAATCAGGGTATTCATATCGGAGGTCCTGTGTTTCAATGCGCCCCAGGCCCCTCGGTAGAACCGTAGGCCGGCCCAGAACTGCACTGGCGTAGCCAGAGCCCATAGTAGATAGGGTTGACCAACAAAGGGAGGACTGAAACCCAGGACCATGATTGATGCGGCGAGGATGACAGCGACGATAAATCTGTTCCTGAGAACCCGAATCTCACGCTGGGCAGCGGTGGTCACATCCTCCAGAGCCTGCACCTCGGGACCAAGTTCGTAGCCGGCGTCTTTTACCGCTCGGCTCATGTCAGCGAACCCCGTTCCTTCCAGATACTCCACGGTAGCCTTCTCCGAGGCCAGATTCACGTTAGCCGAAATTACCCCGGGCACGCTGGAGAGAGCCTCCTCCACCCGGTTAACACAGGAGGCACAGGTCATTCCGCCCACCGGGAATATGGACTTCTTGGTGGCGACCCCATAACCCAATTGCGAGACAGTATTCTTAATCCTGGCAAGGTCCACCTTTGTAGGATCGTATTTTATCGAAGCCTTCTCCGAAGCGAAGTTAACGTCAGCTTGCTCTACACCAGGGGTCTGGGAAAGCCCCTTCTCGATAGTAGCCGCGCAGGTAGTGCAGGTCATCCCAGTTATGTGGATCGAAGCCCTGTCAGACTTCTTAGAATTAGTTTTGTCGCCCACTATCTTTTCCCTACCCACATTCCTTCTTCCTTCAGGAGGTCACCAAAAATATCAATATGGGGTATAGTTCGTGGTCCCTTATCCGGGCAAGAAGCTCTTTCAGGTCAGGCTCTGCAATTCCCTTGGTAGCATGGTCATACGCCTTAGCCACTGCTTTTATACATCCCTTGTCCTAAAACTACTTGAATATTCTTTCCAGCCTTTTGTTCACCTCATCCCAGTTGACAATGTTCCAGAAAGCATCAACGAATTTAGCTCTCTCGTTCTTGTAATCCAGATAATAAGCATGTTCCCAAACATCAATAACCATGAGGATGGTAAACATGGGATAAACATTTGTATTATGTTTCTCTATCTGCATTATTATTGGTCTGTTAGTCTGCCTGCAGAAACTGAGTGCTGCCCATCCCGAGCCTTCCACGCTGGTAGCGGCCAGACTGAATTCCTTTTTGAATCTTTCAAAACCTCCGAACTCTTTCTCCAGAGCTGTGCCCAAAGTTCCGGTTGGCTTTCCCCCGCCTTTGCCCGCTGGTGCCAGATTAGCCCAGAACAAGGAATGGAGCAGATGTCCTCCTATGTGAAACGAAAGCTCCTTCAAGGTGGCTTTAACATCGAAGTCGGCACCTTCTTTGCGAGCCTTGTCCAGCCTCTCGAGTATGGCATTGGCACTATTGACGTACGCCTGATGATGCTTCTGGTGGTGTAGAGTTAACTGTTCTTGGGATATATACGGCTGTAGCTGATCATATCCGTAGGGCAATTGCGGTAGGGTATAAAACTTTGCTGTTTCCATAAGTCTTTTTCCTCCTTATAAAATATTGCTAAGCAAAGCCACGCTCTTTATGCTTTTGGGCGATGGTGCTAGCCAAGTTGTCCAGGGCTTGGAAATCCTCTTCTCTGGGGAATCCCTTGCTAAGCACGGGAGGCAGCACCTCCGCCTTAATGTTGGGAATCATTCCCGTGAGTTGTTCCACAGCCTTGCTGCCCCAGCCATAGGAGCCAATAATGGAGATGAACTGCAGTCTGGGCCTTAAGGCGTTGGCTAGAAATGCCGCATAGGCGACGTTAGGATGTGGACCAACCAGAACTGTAGGCGTGCCGATGACCATAGTGGCAGCGTCCACCAATGCCATGGCCAGTTTCCCAATATCAGTGGCCGCCAGGTTGAACTGCTTAACCGTGACGCCTCTGTCAGCCAGGGCTCCCACAAAATATTCCACCATTTTTTGGGTGCTGCCATGCATGGAGATATAAGGCAAGACCACTATGTTTTTTGGTGGGCCGAATACCCAGCTTCGATATGCTTCCAGGATGAACGGAGGTTTGTCATGGAGGGGGCCGTGGCTGGGACCGATGACGTCAATCTTATAACTGTTTAGCTTCTCCAAATGTTTCTCAATACTGGTGCGGAAAGGCATCATGATTTCCGCAAAGTATCTTTTAGCCGATTCGTAGCCCTGACCTTCATCAGTTACATACAAGTCTGTGGTAGCCAGATGGGAGCCAAAAAGGTCGCAAGGGAAGAGTATTTTGTCTTCCCGTAAATATGTAAGCATGGTCTCGGGCCAGTGTACCCAGGGGGCATGGATAAACTCCAGTGTTTTATCCCCCAGGGATAAAGTTTCACCGTCGCTTACGATGATAAATCTGTCCTCCGGGATAAGCAGGAGAGCCATGAGTAAATCCCGGCCTTTGGGCGTAGTGACCACCTTAGCATCGGGATACTTCGCCAGAACCTGAGGGATGGAACCAGAGTGGTCTTGCTCGGCATGGTTGGCAATGACATAGTCAATAACGGGAATGTTCTCAAGATAAGTCATGAGGACTTCTGTCATAGAGGGATTCACAGTATCTATCAAAGCAACTTTCTGGCTGCCTCGCACCAGGTATGCGTTATAGCTTGTTCCATCGGGAAGGGGTATCAGAGCGTCGAAGAGACGCCTGTCCCAGTCAATAGCGCCTACCCAGTAAACATTTGGCTTTATTTGTCTGGCCTTCATTCGCTCCCCTTTTAATATTTTTAAAGTCTTTGTTCTCCTTCAATCTTTTTTATCTCTGTGATGTCTTGTGTGGCTTCTAATGTGCCCAAATACTTGCCAGCCTTATTCCGCACGGCAAAGTATCTTATATATACCTTCCTCTCCCCGAGGTTTATCCAAAATTCGGCTGAATCCTTCTTGCCAGTCTTAAAATCGGACAATATCTGGTTTACCTTATCCACACTGTGCTTCGGATGGCAGTTCTGAACCGATTTCCCAATCACAGAAACCGGCCGTTTGAACATTCTCGTTTCGTGCTTATTCCAGAATTTAACTAAATCATCTTCATTGACGAAAGAAATTTCTATCGGTATCGTTTCTAATATTCCGGCTAATTGTTCTTGGCTCAGGTTTTCTATCATGGTACCTCCATCACTTACTCCTTCATTTTCTCGAACTGGTCCTTGCTTGCTCCGCAGACAGGGCATACCCAGTTATCGGGTATTTTCTCGAAAGGAGTCCCCGGCTTTATGCCGCCGTCGGGATCGCCCAACTGGGGGTCATAGATATACCCGCAAACAGTACATTGGTATTTCGCCATTTTGGATACCGTCTCCTTTCTCTCTTCGATGTAGCTGGGAGCTGTCTTGGGAGTGGTGCCTCTCTTAACCTGATGGTAGTAAGCATAAGTCAGGGGTTCACCTTCTCTGAGGACATCCGCTCCCACAAGTTCCCCGATGAAGATAGTGTGAGTCCCGACATCTAATTGATTAATTACCCTGGCTTCGAGATAAGCTAAGCTATGGTCGAGTACTATGGGAGCCTTGGTTTCACCTAGCTTATAATTGACATCTTTGAGTTTGTCTACTTCCCGACCCGACTTGAAGCCAAAATGACCGATGAAAGAGAGTGGCGTATCCCGGGATAGTATAGAAGCGGTAAATACTTTGCTTGCATTGATAAATTCATGAGTCAGGTTCTGTTTATTAATACTCACGGCGATAGTAGGCGGCTCAGAGGTGACTTGAACCACCGTGTTGGCGATTTGCCCATTAAATCTGTCTCCTTTTCGGGAACTTATCACATATAAACCGTAGCCGAGATTATGCAGAGCCTTGAGATTCATGATTATCCCCCTGTTAGCCTTATTTACATAAGTTCTTTTTCACTGGCTTCCACAGCCCGCTGTAATTCAGCACCGAGTAAGGGCGGCAATCCCTCTATATCCACCCTGAGAAACCCCCTGACTATAGTGGCTGTAGCCTCGGTTCGAGTTAGCCCCCGTGCCATGAGGTACTCTACTTCTTCCTCAGCTATCTTGCCTACTGCCGCTTCATGGGATAGGTCAACGCCAGCCAATGTACCCTTGAGCTCAGGTATGGCATGAATCATACCCTTCTCTGACAGAATCAGCCCACGGCATTCTAGATGGCCTTTGACATCAGGGGCATTGCCTTCCACATAACCTCGGGCAACAATACTCCCTCCGGTAGTTATAGCCCGCGATATGATTTCCGTTTTCGCTCCCTTGGCGTTGAGGATAACCCGAGAACCAACGTCCAGCGATGACCCCGGAGCTGCTACCAGGATACTGTTGAACCTAACAACTGCATTTTCACCAACACACCTGGCTGTAGGATACATTTGTATTGAACGAACTGGCCTCATCAGTACATAGTTACTGAGGAAGAGGCCATCTTCCTCAATGATAACCCCGGTACGCGGCCTAACAGCTGTTGCCGGGTTCCAGCTATGTATCATGGTAAAGGTAACCTTGGCTCCCCTTTTTATGTAGAACTCAGAAACGCCAATATGCAGGCCGGGTTCTTCTCTCAGGGCAGTAGTACAGCCAGTGATAATGTGCAGTTCTGAACCCTCTTCAGCAATAATGATGTTATGAACCTTCTGAGCCAGTTGCGCCTTGGCCAGATAGAGACAGGCCTGGACCGGGTACTGAGATTTAACACCAGGCAGTGCCCTGAAGAAGTAGCCATCATACTGGCCCAGCTCGACACTGGCAGTGTACTTGTCAGTGTCTATGGCTACCGCTTTCCAGAAGTAGTCTGATAGCCAATCATATTTCTTCATTGCCTGGCTGACAGCCATTACCTCTATACCTTCTTGCGTGGCCGAAGTATGCACTGGCGTATTGTTTGTCTGAATATATGTGCCGGTTCTCTGGCCCATATCATCCAGCATAACGCCAACCCCCAGCATTTGCTCTTTAGCTCGAGCCGGTAGCTGTGAAGCATCAGCACGGTAAGATTGCGGCTCAGCTTCACCAACAAAAGCGCTTAAATCTATGTCCTCGCCTACTGCCGCCGGTTTACTAGCTGCAGCCTTGGCCTTCTCTTTCAATGTCTTCGATGATTTTATCTCACTCATTTGGTACACTCCTTACAGAACAGCTAACACACGCCTTATATCCCTTTTCTTTAATAGTTTTTAGAATCTCATGGGGATTACCTTCACAGTAGACTGTGCCGTCGCACATAACGTAGCCAGTGTGAGCGCTTACATAGTCCAGAATATGCCCGGTATGGGTTATGATAAGCCCGGTACACTTTCGGTCACGTATCGGGCAGTCTTTTTCCAGCAACTCATTTATCAACTCCCCAATGAGAGCAATGTTCACTAAATCAACTCCAGACTCTGGCTCATCGAGCAGCGCCAGCTGTGGTCTCTGTGCCATTAGCTGCAGAATTTCGGAGCGTTTTATCTCTCCACCGGAAAAACCCTGATTGATATCCCGCTCCAAGAAATCGGACAAATCAGCCCGACTTGCCAGCTTACCAATTGTTTCATCATCACCACGTCCTCTAAGACAAGCAGAAACCATATCGCGCGTTTTTACTCCCCTGACTACAGGTGGCCTCTGAAAAGACATACCAATTCCCATTCTGGCTCTTTCATCAAGAGGTAGCTTAGTTATATCTTTGCCCATGAAGCTTATGCTACCCTTGGTCACCCGGTATTTTGGGAAACCCATTATTGTCATAAGCAAAGTGGTTTTCCCGCTGCCATTGGGACCGAAAAGGACATGACTCCCGCCAAGTTTTATTTCCAAATTTATGTTATGCAAAATCTCCTTGCCCTCTACCTCCACAGTTAGCTGCTTGATGCTTAAAGCAATGTCATCCATGTTGTACCCTCCTTTTATTTATTTAAGCTCCATCCAATGACCAATGCTCCTTTTTTGTAAACCACCCCGCAGGATCACTAAGATACTCATAGGAATCGAGAAGGGCGAGATGGTGCCCCCGCTCCTCGCCCGCCAGAGTCTGATAGAACTGCTTTTCCACAGGGAGGGTGCTTTCTTTGCTTCGAGAGTAATATAAATTATAAGACTTGACCTCCATATCCATAGCTATCTTGATAGCTTCAAATTCAGGCTCGGCCGCTTTAAAATTGCTACCTAGCGCTTTAGTGGCTTCGGCGAACAGAGACTTGATTTTTTTCCCTTTCTCGGATGGTGATTCCACATCAGGCCAATTCTGCCCTCTCTTGAGGGCTTTATATATTTCTTCAAACTTCTTGCGGTGAATATCTTCTTCGTTAGCTAGCTGCCGAAATAGTTCCTTAGCTAGCTTGTTGCTGCTTTTCTTGCTTGCCTTGTGGTAAAACTTTTTGCCATCCGCCTCCATCCGAACAGCAAGCTGAAGCACCTCTATCGTCCTGGCCTGTTCATTTCCCACTTGCTCTCTCCTTACCTTCCGAGCTAACCAATTCCATGTCCTGGCCACAACAGACTAGGGTGCCGCCGCCAACTTTGGTCACCGTCACTTCATTGCCACAGACATTGCAGCGATATTTTTCACCAACTTTTTTAACAGCCATTTCAATCCTCCTTTACAACATTATTATTTATTTACTGAGCCTCTGGAGGTAGCGGTGAGCTTGAAGGGAAGCCTTAGCTCCTTCGCCAGCGGCAACCACGATTTGCTTGTCAGGGACGCTGGTGACGTCCCCAGCGGCGAAAAAGCCAGGTACACCAGTTTCATTGCCGCAGTCAACCTTAATCTCCCCAAGACGGTTTAGAGTGACTAGCTCCTTTACCAGATCTGAGTTGGGGGTAAGCCCGATCTCAACAAATATGCCACCAACCTCCAGCTCCTTTTCTTTCTTGCTTTTTAAATCCCGTATCCTTATCCCCTCAACAGAATTTTTCCCCTTTATTTCCAAAACTTCGTGCTCCAGGAAAATTGTCAGCTTGCTAGCACTTTTCACCTTACTAATTAGTATCTGGTCGCCGGTGAGAGGAGTCAGTGATATTAAGTAAACATGGTCGGCTATTTTGACCATGTCGTCAGCAGCTTCCAATGCCGAGTTGCCACCACCAATGACAGCCACCTTAACATCAGAGAAGATGGGACCATCACAGATAGCGCAGTAGGTAACCCCCCTTCCAAGCAACTCCTTCTCTCCAGGAACATTTAGCTGGCGAGGACGTTTGCCTGTGGCCAATATGACCGCCTTGGTCTGGTAGGTCTCACCCCTATCCGTCTTGACCTCGAAGCCTCCGTCCACTCTCGATAGCCTTTCAGCTCTCTTACCAACTTCGACTTTTACATCTGTGGGGAACTGCTTGACCTGCTCCTCAAATTTCTGCATCAACTCGCGGCCTTCAATGAATTGATAACCCATATAGTTTTCTACAAGCCAAGTGGTGAGACCCTGCCCTCCTATGTCGCCGCTGAGGAGCAATGTATTTATCTTCTTCCTCGCTGCATAGACAGCCGCTGTCATACCGGCAGGGCCGCCACCAATGATAATCAATTCATACATATCTCACCTTAGCGAACTAAAGTCCTAATTTCTCTTTGAGCTGCGCTTCGTTAAATCCGACTAGCACCTCATTGTCAATGCAAATTGTGGGGACTCCCAAGGAATTGCATTTATCCTTCATTTCCTTGCGGGCTGCCTTATCTTCGGCCACATTGAATTCCTGGTACTTGATGCCATTATCGTCCAGGAACTTCTTGGCCATCTTGCAATAAGGGCAGGTGGGAGTAGTGTAGATTTTAACCTCGCGTGCCATCTTTTCTCCTGAGTTTTTATTTTAAGCAGTGTGCCTGCTCCCTGCCTATAAAAATAAAAAAACTGCCAGGACAATGCCTAGCAATTACACTTGAACGTCTTTCTGCGGACTAGTTTTGTCTGTACCTTGTATGCCATCGACCCCACCCACATAACTTTCCACTATAAGGCGAGGTAAATAGAGTGGTAAATTTACTTAATGATACAACACAGGCCAGTTATTCGTCAAGCAGCGGCAGTCATTGCGAGCCCCTGAAAGGTGCGTGGCAATCTCATTGGCTAAATCCTAAATCCTAATTTCTAAACTCTAAACAAATTCAAATATCAAAATTCAAACACCAAAACGTTCTGTTTCGAATTTAGGTTATTTGTGCTTTGGCATTGTTTAGGATTTCGTGCTTGAGACTTGGGATTTCTTCGTGCCGTAGGGGTGGGGCTTGTCCCCGCCCGCCATTTTACCCTCAACTATCTTATTAGTTCCTCCAGGGTCTTATCGCCGGTCTCTGATGGGTAGTCTGATGGGTAGTATTTGAGCTCCGCCCCGTATTTCGGGTCTGGACCTATGACATCCATGGTGCTATCCACCGCCTCTTTTATGGTCACATTCTCAGAGCATAGCTGTTTAATCAGATGGAGAGTGGCTTCATCCGTGTAGTCCAAAAGCACGCTGGCATCCCAGGCAAGGTAGACCGAGGCGCCTTTATCAATAAATGCTTCAGCCAGGTCTGGCAAATAGATGCCGGAACAGCCCATCATTATGATGACGGTATGATCAAATTTCTTTGTCATACTTTCGCTGATGAATTTTGGCGATATACTGAACACCCAGGGATAACCTTCAGCAATGCTGGCCTCAAACAGCCGGTCATTTAACTGGTCGGACACATATTTTACGGTGCTATACTTTTCATTGGTAAACAATGTGGTCTTGTAATATGTCTGGTTCTCTCCTTGCAGTATACCGGAATGAGCTCGAAAGACGATTAATTTATAGCCACGGCCTGATAGCCCGCGGTAAAAATCAACCGTAATATTATCACCCTGGTAAAGGTCGACTTTAAAGCCGTAGCCCTCAAGCTCACTGGTGACATTTGTAATAAAGGCTTCGTTTTCCCGAAAGCTCGAAAGCTGGTCAACGATTGCTGCCTTGGGCTTCCCTGTGTTATCCGGGGGCTGGCCTATGGGGTAGATACGGATAAAGGCCACAATGCCAGCAATGGCTAAGGCAATAAGCAGCCAGCCAAACCAGGGCAAGCGCCTCTTGGAGGGTTTGCCTTTAACCTGTTTCTTAGCTTTTGGTCTAGGCAATGTTCCGCCTTGTTTGTGTTGTTGGTCCGGTTTGGGCTATCAGACTGATGAAAATCTCCTCTCACTAGCTCAAGCAATTATCTTCCTACTATTCGGTGACCACCCTTTCCTTGAGACTAGAAACGTCCGGTTCGCCAATTTACCTCCATTTTAGCTTGTTTTGGCACTTGTATCAATTGGGGAAACCAGCACCGGATTAAAAGACGAGGGCAAGCCATCGGAAGATGGCTTGCCCTCCCATCCTGTCATTGCGAGTCCCGATTTATCGGGACGTGGCAATCTCTTTGACTTAGCTCTGAGCCTTGCGGCGCCTTCTTGCCAATATGACAATCCCGGCGGTAATGGCTCCGGCCAGGGCCATCCAGGGCAGCAAGATAATCAGCTTATTTATGGGATAAGCAGTGCCGCCCACCGGTAGCGTGGGTGCAAGGTAGCCGAAATCGGCAATGTCGTAAGTCTCTTCTTCTGCCAGACAAATAGGGCCGAAAGGATTGCTGCCAGTAGTCAGGGTTACGCCAGGCGGCAGAGTACTCTCTACCACCAGCACCCAATAGCCCTGGTCACAAAATGGCGCAAGGTCAGGGAACTCATATTCGCCATCCTGGTCGGTAGTTGTCTCGTCTATTAACTCGTCGGTAGCCTCAATGTTGAATACTCCGTTACCGTCATCTTTGTAGAGCTGGACTGTAACACCTTGTATCCCGCCTTCGCCTGGGTCCTGAGTCCCATTATTATTGTTGTCATAGTAGATGGTATCCCCGATGCCGCCACAAATCGGGTGGCAGTAGGCAACAGCGATGCAGTTGGAATCCATGGGCACCACTATAGTGTTCTCAGCGGGAACGCTGACGATGCCAAAGGTTGGAAACTGACCACCAGTAACGTTCCAACTATCGAACTGGCAGCAGGTACTGTTATTAGCGGTGAGGGTGACATTGGTGCCGCAGGGGATGTTGGTGAAGGTGTGACTATCGCCGGCGTCTACTGACCCCAGACCGTCCACGGTAATGGGGCAGCAACCATCAGACTCGACTGTTAGGTTGTAAGTCAGCCAGTGACAGTGGCCAGTTACCGTCTTGTTGCCACTCATGGTTACCTGGGCTATTGGGTTGGTGCCGCTGGCATTTCCGCTCCAATAATCAAAGACGCAGCAGGGGTCGCTGTCATCGGCGGTAAGGGTCACATTGGTGCCGCAGGGGATGTTGGTGAAGGTGTGACTATCGCCGGCGTCTACTGACCCCAGACCGTCCACGGTAATGGGGCAGCAGCCATCAGAGTTAACCGTGAGGTTGTAGCTGAGCATCTCAAAGTTAGCCGTGACGGTTACGTTTTGAGCCGGCATGGTGAAGTTAGTCGCGGCAGCATTCGCATTGCCGAATGTGCCCCCATTTGACGACGTCCAGTTGGCAAAACGATAGCACTCTGCGGCCGTCGCATTTATACTGACCGTGGTGCCTGCTGCGTAGGGTGAACCACCAGTCAAATCAGTTGCCGTTCCGCCAGTAGACGCTGCCATGGTGAGGTTGTAGACCACCTTCACAAAGTTGGCGGTAACGGTTACATTTTGAGCCGGCATGGTGAAGTTAGTCGTCGCGGCATACACATTGCCGAATGCGCCCACTGGCGCAGTCCAGTTGGCAAATTGGTAGCCTGCGGTGGTGTTGGCTACTGCTGTTACGTTGACTACAGTGCCTGCCGCGTAAGGGTTAGTACCAGTCGGAGTAGTTGTTCCTCCTCCCACAGGGTTTGCCGCCATGGTGAGGCTGTATTTCTCGGGAATGATAATCCGGAACTTCTCACACAGCGAGGGGACGAACTCTTGAAAGGTAGCAAACACGCGCACCCAGCCTGGACCTTGATTGAATGGCGGGGCGATATAGCCGGGCTGTGGCCAGACGATAGAGTCCCTGAGCCAGTTGCGATTTGTG
>Ga0315274_10005045_pt1 | contig 19356 bp, 19 predicted proteins | sample YL17G02_20_MG_FD_203700 | JGI IMG/M metagenome (GOLD analysis project Ga0315274, IMG submission 203700) | Sediment microbial communities from Yellowstone Lake, YNP, Wyoming, USA - YL17G02_20 | ecosystem: Environmental > Aquatic > Freshwater > Lake > Sediment | place: USA: Wyoming | collected... | reverse complement strand
AAAGGTGGGCACGCCCGACTCGGCCGAGATCCCCGCCCCGGTCAATACGACCACGGTCTTGGCCTTCCGGAGGAGATCGGCCGCGGCTTCGAGGAGGCTTCGGTCCATGAGTCGCTTCCGAGTCCTTCCAGCATAACGCGGCCGGCCGAAAAAGACAAATCCGCGCTCTCTCTCTGTACTCTCTTGACTTGTCAACCCCGGGCATTATATAGATTAGGTTCGTCCAAGGAGAAATACGATGGCCAAGTCGAAGGTCAAATCCCCCAAAAAAGCCGCTCCCCGTAAAACGGCCCCTCGAAAGCCCGCCCGCAGGAAGCCCGCGCCGCCCCGCGCCGACATCGGCATCCTGGGCGGGACCGGCCTTTACGAGATCGAGGGCATCCGGGACGTCCGGGAGGTCAGGCTTTCGACCCCATTCGGGAAGCCCTCCGACGCCTACGTCATCGGGACTCTCGAAGGAAAACGGGTCGCCTTCCTGAGCCGCCACGGCAGGGGCCATCGCTTTCTTCCGGCCGAGGTCAATTATCGGGCCAACATCTTCGGGTTCAAGCTCCTCGGGGTCGAGCGGATCATCTCGGTCAACTCGGTCGGCTCCCTCAAGGAGGATGTTGAACCCCGGGATTTCGTTTTCGCCGACCAGTTCTTCGACCGGACGCGCCGCCCCAACACTTTCTTCGGAAACGGGATCGTGGCCCATATCTCCTTCGCCGAACCCGTCTGCCCCGACCTCTCCCGGACCCTCTACGAGGCCGCCCGCGGCCTCGGCCTGAGGGCCCACCCGGGCGGGGCCTACGTTTGCATCGAGGGCCCGGCCTTCTCGACCAAGGCCGAATCCAAGGCCTACCGCCTCTGGGGCGGGACGGTCATCGGGATGACGGGCGCGACCGAGGCCCGCCTGGCCCGCGAGGCCGAGATCTGCTACACGACCATGAACCTGGTCACCGACTACGACGTCTGGCATGAGGAAGAGGAATCGGTCACCGTTGAGATGATCCTCGACAACCTCAAGCTCAACATCGGGAACGCCAAGGCCCTCATCAAGAAGGCGCTGGCCGCCCTGCCCGAAGCGCGGGGAGCCGCCTGCGCCTGCGCAAGCGCGCTCAAGAACACGATCGTGACCCGGCCCGACTTGATACCCGGGACGGTCAAGGCCGCCCTCAAGCCCCTCATCGGAAAATATCTTGCGCGCTGACCCGGAAACGCCATGAGCCTCGTCATCGTCGGATCGCTGGCTTTCGACACGATCGAGACGCCCCGCGAGCGCCGCGAGCGGATCGTCGGCGGCTCGGGGACCTACTGCGCCCTGGCGGCGAGCTTCTTCACGAAACCCAAAGTCGTCGGCGTCGTCGGCCGCGACTTCCCCCGCCGGACGATCGATCTCCTCAAGTCGCGGAAGATCGACCTCAGCGGCCTCCAGATCAAACCCGGCAAAACCTTTCACTGGGAAGGCCGCTACGGCAGCGACCCCAACCAGCGGACGACGATCAAGACCGATCTCAACGTCTTCCAAGACTTCAAGCCCGAGCTCCCGCCGTCCTACCGGGACGCCGACATCCTCTTTCTGGCCAACATCGACCCCGACCTGGCCGGGCCCGTTTTCGGCCAGCTCCGCAAGCGTCCGGCCCTGGTCGCCCTGGATACGATCCGGTTCTGGATCGATACCAAGCCGGAGGCCTTGTTCCGGACCCTGGCCGGCGTCGACATCTTCTTCGCCAACGACGAGGAGGTCAAGCTCCTGGGCGAGGACATTAATCTCATCAAGGCGGGACGGCGCCTGCTCCGACTCGGGCCCCGGATCATCATCGTCAAGAAGGGCGAACACGGGGCGCTTGTCTTCACCAAGGACTTCGTGTTCGGGACCCTGGCCCATCCCTGCGAGGACGTCGTCGACCCGACCGGGGCGGGCGACTGCTTCGCGGGCGGCTTCCTGGGCTCGCTGGACAGGGCCGGCCGCCGCGGCCCGGCCGAGATCCGCAAGGCGACCGTCTTCGGCAGCGTCATCGCCTCGTTCGCCATCGAGGACTTCGGCATCGACCGCTTCAAGACGCTGACCCGGCGGGAGATCGATAAACGCTATCGAGATTTCAAACGCCTGGTGGCCTTTTAGGCCGTCGATTAGGGAGAAGATCATGCCGGACCATCGGATGCCCGTCGAGCCGTTCAGGATCAAGACCGTCGAGCCCCTTCGCCGGACTTCGCGCCCGGAGCGCGAAAAGGTGCTGCGGGCGGCCGGCTTCAACGTCTTCAACATCCCGGCCGAGAAGGTCTTCATCGACCTCTTGACCGACTCGGGGACTTCGGCCATGAGCGATCGCCAGTGGTCCGGACTCATGGTCGGCGACGAATCCTACGCCGGGGCCCGCAGCTTCTTCCGGTTCGAGGCGGCCGTCAAGCGGATCTTCGGGTTCAAGCATGTCATTCCGACCCACCAGGGCCGGGCCGCCGAGCGGATCCTGTTCGAAACCCTCCTCAAAAAGGGCGACGCCGTCCCCAACAACATCCACTTCGACACGACCCAGGCCAACATCGAGGTCCGCGGCGCCGACGCGGTCAATCTCGTCGTCCCCGAGGCCTTCGATCCCGACCTCGAAGCCCCGTTCAAGGGCAACCTGGACACGGCCCGGCTCGAGGCCCTTATCAAGTCCAGGGGCGTCAAGCGGATTCCGCTGGCCATGATGACGATCACCAACAACAGCGGAGGAGGGCAGCCCGTGTCGCTGGCCAATATCCGCGAGGTCAGCCGGCTTCTGCGACGGCACCGGATCCCGTTCTTCTTCGACGCCTGCCGGTTCGCCGAGAACGCCTTTTTCATCAAGAAGAGGGAGGAAGGCTACGGGCGGAAATCGATCCTGGAGATCGCCCGCGAGATGTTTTCGCGCGCCGACGGGGCCACCATGAGCGCCAAGAAGGACGCCCTGGTCAACATCGGCGGGTTCGTCACCCTCAACGACGACAGGCTGGCCGAGCGGCTCAAGAACTCCCTCATCATCAGCGAAGGATTCCCGACCTACGGCGGGCTGGCCGGCCGCGATTTGGAGGCGATAGCCCAAGGCCTGGAGGAGGTCCTCGAGGAGGATTACCTCGAGTACCGGACCGGTCATGTCGCCTATCTGGGAAAGCTTCTCGAGGAGAGGGGCGTTCCCATCGTCAAGCCCGTCGGCGGCCATGCCGTCTATGTCCTGGCCGATCGCTTCCTGCCCCACATCCCAAGGCATCGCTACCCGGGCTGGGCGCTGACGATCGCCCTTTATCGGGAGGCCGGCATCCGAAGCGTCGAGATCGGGGGGGTCATGTTCGGGAAGAAGGATGCGCGGACCGGACGGGAAGTCTATCCTCCGCTCGAGATGGTGAGGCTGGCCGTCCCGCGCCGCGTCTACACGGCGTCCCATCTCCATGCCGTCGCGGACGCCTTTGAACGGGTCGCCAAGGGCAGGGACAAGATCCGCGGGTTCCGCATCGTCCGGCAGTCCCCCCGCCTCCGCCATTTCACCGCCCGCCTCGAAGAAGTTTAAAACGTCAAGGACAGGCAGCCGGAAAAGCTGGGCCCGTTGGTCCAGATCGTTTCCTCGATCGTCTGAGCCTTCCCGCTGACGCCTGTGACGCGGCCCACCATCAGGATTCGGTAGCCTCCGGAGCCTTGGAGGGCGATCTGGGGATGGAGGTAGAGCGAGAGCCCGCCCGACAGGTTGAGGCCCAGCCCGTAGAACGTGGCGCTCCCGGTTTTTCCGGCCTGGGAGGAGCAGTCCTCGGCGGTCAGCCACATATAGCTGACGGCTAGGGAAGCGAAGGGCTGGAGGATGCTCCGCGTCGTCAGGTAAAACTTCGGGACGTATTCCACCCAATGGGAAGTCGCCTTCGCGGCGAGTTTTTCCCAGATCAAGTCGTGCTCGATCTGGTAATAGGTGATCTCTTGGGAAAAAGCGTCGACGCGGCGGCCGAAGCTGAGGCCGTATCCGGCGGCGCAATTGATCTTCGGGACGAGAATCGTCTCCTGGCCGTCGAAGAGGAACGCTTTTCCATCCATGTCTCCGCCCAGGCCGGTCTGAACGCCCAAGGCGCACAGAAAGAATCCGGTTTTGGCTTTTCCTTCGGCCTCCAGAATCGAGGGCGCAAGGAGCGACAGGCAGACGGCCAGGGAAACGAGGAAGGCCGCTGAATGAGTTTTTCGAATCTCGATCATGCCTCGCTCCCTTGGAAGGGATCGTCCCGATGGGGAGAATGGAGACTAATACCACAGATCGAAGGCCGGGTCAAATGCGGGAGCGCGGGGAAACGGGGAAAAACTATTTAATACGGTAGAACCACATCAGGGGGAGCCAGAGCTGATGGCCGTAGGGAAGCTTCTTGTTGTTGACCAGGACCTCGGTCGTATCCCATTCGTGGACCAGGTTGAAGAGGTCGAACAAGTCGTCGACGCCCTCGGGAGTGTAGGTCGCCGAGTGGCGGATCCACTCCCCGTCGCCTTCTTCTTTATGGGTCGGATTCTTTTTGGCCAGGGCGACGGCCTTTTCGTAGCCGGGCGACATCTTGTATCCGAAGACGATAGTGATCCGGAACGATTTGGCCTCCGTGCTCGGCTGCAGGATGTCGGCCAGCTTTTCCCGGTGGGCCTGGTCGGGCTTCATGGCTCGTTTATACCACATCCGCGCCGTCCGAGACAAGGTCTCCTTTGCGGCCTCCGGGCCGGGATCGAGGGGGCGTGGATAGTTGACAGTTGAAGCCCATATCAGTACACTTGGCCTTCTTACAATGGTGATGATTCGGATTCTTTCGTTGGCCGCTCTCGCGACTATCCTGATTTATCCCTGTCTGGCCGGCCAGTCCGAGCCGCTCGACGCGATCGGCCTCAAGATCGACACGCCCGTGACCGTGGACGGGGTCTTGGACGAGAAACCCTGGTCACGGGCCCTCGAAGCCAACGATCTCCTCACCGCGCCCATCGACCGCCGCGATCCTTCGCAGGTTCAGACATCCGTCAAAGTTCTTTTCGACGAAACCTTTCTCTACCTCGGTTTTGAATGCCGGGACGCCCGGCCGGAACTCCTGTTTGCCCAGAGCACGGCCCGCGACGGCGACATCCGGGGCGACGAGGCCGTGTTCGCCCTTCTCGAAGCCGTCGGCGATGAAGATCATTTTTATTTCTACGGTACGAACCTCTTGGGGGCAGCCCTCGACGGCCGGATCGGGAAGAACGGCCAAGGATTCGACCTCCGCTGGGACGGGACCTGGCGGAACGCCTGCCGCCGAAACGACCGGGGATGGACGGCCGAGCTGGCCATCGACCTCCGCGGGCTCCGCTTCGAGCCCGGAAAGGATTGGACCGTTTACATCGCCCTGGCTCGCATCGTCCCCCGGCTGGACCGCAGCTTCTGGTCCGAGCCGCTTGATCCGGCCTTCCGAGTGAGCGAGATCAAACGGCTGAACGCCGTGCCCCTGATCCAGTCCGAGAGCCGGGGCGAATGGACCGCCTTCGCCCGGTCCAGCTTCGAGGAAGGAGAGAGCGGATTGTTCTCGGCCGGGATCGATGCCGCTCATGTGTTTTCCCGAAACATCAGGGGCCGGGCCGTCTTGAATCCCGATTTTCTGACGACAACTCCCGATTTCGAGCGCGTCAACTTGACGCGCTACGAGCTCTACCTGCCGGAGCGGAGATCGTTCTTCGCAGAGACCGGCAGCCTGGAGAACGATTTCCTTCCGCTGTTCTACAGCAAACGGATCGGGGATATCTGGGGAGGCCTCCGGGTTTCGGGGCGGGCCCAGGGATGGGAGTACTTCGGGATGAGCGCTTTTTCCAAGCGGGATTCAGCCTTGGATCTGGACCCGGCTTTTTATGCCGTCGGCCGCCTGCGGAGAAGCTGGGCGTACGCGGGCTCGATCGAGTTCACGGCCGCGAATCGCCTTCAGGAGGGCTCAAACACCGGAACGGCGGGACTATGCGGCGCGCTCAGGTTCAACCCAACACTGAGCCTGGCCGGGCAAGCCGCCCTGAGCTATGGACCGGACGGCCCGAACTCTTATGCCTTCGCGCTGCGGCCGAGCTACGATACGGAGATGTTCCACCTCGATATCGCCTACCTCCAGATCGGGGAGCGCTTCGGGGACCAGGCCAATGCCGTGGCCTATATCAAGGATGATAACCGGCGGGAGCTTCGGACGGGCCTTATCCAGCGCATTCCCATCAAGAGCGGGATCCTGAGAATGCTCTCCCTCGACGCCCAGGGCGGAATCGCCTGGGGGATGAACGGAACGGTCCGGAGCTGGGACGCTTCGGGCGGTCTGAACTTGGAGCTGATCCGCAAGTTCACGATCGGCCTCCATCACATCCGCGATTACAAGCTGTTCGAGAAGGACTTCCGGAACCGAATGACCCGGATCGATGTCGACTTCAACCGGGCCGAGCGCTGGCAGTCGGTCGGCCTGTCGGTGACCTTCGGCCGCAACTTCGATTCGACCTTCGACCTGTTCGAGCTCCGCAAGAGCCTTCTCATCACCCGGGACCTGACCTTCGAGTACGATCTCCAGCGCCTCAAGCTGAGGCGCGAGGTAATAGCCGTGGATTACAGATTCCGGGAGACGTTCATCCATGTCCTCCGGCTCAACAATCGTTTCAACAGGACCATGGCACTTGATGTCTTCATCCAGGCGAATTCGGCGATCAAGAAGACGTCCGCCCAGGTCTATCTCGTTTTCAAGCTGGGAGGGCCCTTCGGGACGGTCACGGCCGGCTTTCTCCAGGGCAACGCGCCCTTCGGCGTCAAGGGGACGCAGGGAGGGACCTTCCTGGTGAAGCTCGCGCCTTCGCTGTGAGGATCCGGGGGAGGAACGCGATGATGAACTCGAGGATATCGGGTCGGAAGGCGGCCGTGACGGCGGCGGGAGCGCTTTTCCTGGCCGCGGCCGGGGCGGCCGTCGTCCCTCCTTCCCAGGAACGCCATGATGTGACAGTGACCAACGTCGCCGTTCCGGTCCGGGTCTATCAGGACGGCCGGTTCGTCGAAGGACTGACGCCGTCCGATTTCGAAATCTACGAGGGAGGCCGGCTCCAGAAACTCCAGGGCTTCTATTGTATCGATCGGGGAACGATCGAGGGCCGGGACTCTTTCGGGGAGCCGCCGCCCGATTTAGCCAGGCATCTCTACCTCTTGTTCCAGGTTCAGGAGTATCATCCCAAGTTTTCGGAGCTTATCGGGGACCTCTTTCAAACGGTCCTCCGGCCCGGCGACACTCTTTCCGTCCAGACCCCGCTCCGGACCTATGTCCTGTCTCGCCAGGCGACGGCCGTTAAATCCAAAGAGGTCCTGATCGAGGAAATGGCCCAGCTTCTCAAGGACGACATCCTGGCCGGGAACACGGACTACAACGACCAGCTCATCGAGCTCAAAAGGATCGTCCGGTCGATCGCCGAAATCAACCCGCTGACCGGGATGGATGAAGGGCCAGTGGGTGCCAACCTTCAACTCCTGGCCCTTTTCCCGCGTTACCGCGAGGCGGTCGGATGGATGGAGGCGACCAGGGTCGTGGACGAACGGAAGTTCCTTCAATTCGCGGGCCAGATCAAGGGGATCGAAGGCCAAAAATCGGTCTTTCTCATCTACCAGCGGGAATTCCGGCCCGAACTCCAGCAGCCCGTCGTCAACCGGATACAGAGCGAATTCCGGAACGCCCAGGAAATTCTGAGCGAGCTCCAGAATCTGTTCCTGACCCGGAAGCGCGAGACGAGCTTCGTGGTCGAACCCATCCAAAAAGCCTTCAGCGACGCCCTTATCGACTTCCATCTCATCTACATGAACAAGGAGACCGAGTATGTGCCGGGCATAGATATGCGGGAGGCCTCTGAGGACTATTACCGGGCCTTCTCGATCCTGGCCGAGACGACGGGCGGAATCGTGGACGGTTCCCAGAATCCGGCCGTTGGATTCCGCAACGCCGTCGGCAACGCCGGGAAATATTACCTTCTTTATTTCGAGCCGATCGATTACAAGCGTGACGGCGAGTTCCATCGGCTCGCGGTCAAGGTCAAGAACCCCGCCTATCGGGTCGTCAGCCGGACGGGATACTATGCCAACTGAGGCCGCCGGGAGGGAGATGAGGAGCCGAACATGAGGAAACCAGGAATCGCCGCCGCGCTCGTTTTCGTCGGCCTGGCCGCCGCGGCCGGCGGGCGGATCCACGGCCAGTCGGCCAAGACCTTCGGCGGGTCCGCGGATGATTCGCCCGGCTCCATTCTGATCGCGCCGGACGGCGGCATCGTCATTTCGGGCACCACCCAGTACCAGGGCGCCGCGGGCGGGACGGACGCTTGGATGTGGATTCTAAAGGTCGGCCGGGACGGCCGTATGGCCTGGAAGCATGTCTGGGAGTGCTACAGCGTTTCCGATGTCTTTAAGCGGTCCTCGGCCGTCGTGGCCGTCCCCGGAGGCGGTTATCTTCTGGCCGCGACCATGCTGCCCCGGCAGGGCTCGGGCTTGGATTCCTACGTCTTCCTGGCAAGACTCGGTTCGGACGGCGCCGTCATCTGGAAGAAAAAGTACGGCTTTGAAGGGATCGGCGCCGTTGTTCAGCAATTCGGGATCCGCGATGCCTGCCCGATCGTTGACGGGGGAATAATAGCCATCGGCTCCGTCCACTCCGGGAACGGGGACGACAAGGACCTCTGGGCGGCCCGCTTCGATTGGGAGGGACGGCTGGTCTGGCAGCGCCGGTATTCAGGCCCCGGACGCGACGAGGGCTTCTCCGTCAAGGAGGAAAGCGACGGGACGTTCTATCTCGGCGGCCGGACGTTTTCGTTCGGCGCGGGCGGATACGATTTCTGGGTATTGAATATCACCGGGCAGGGCGACGTCATCTGGCAGAAGACCTACGGCGGCCCGGGCAACGACTTCCTTCGCTCCCTGGACATCGCCCCGGGCGGCGGATGCGTGCTTGCGGGCGAATCGGATTCGTTCCCCCTTGGGAACACGAACGCTTGGGTCCTCAAGCTCGACCGGACGGGCGCCGTCGAGTGGCAGAGGTCCTTCGGCGGAGAGGGCGGCGATTGGGCCTCGGCCGTCCGGGCGACCGCGGACGGCGGCGCCGTCATCGTCGGCGGCCTCTTCAGCAGTAAAGCCAAGGATCTCTTCTTGCTGAAGCTCTCGGCCGGCGGCGGGACCGAATGGTTTAAAACCTTCGGCGAAAGCATCGGCCCGTATGAGCTCTCCAATGAATCCGGGCAAGCCGTCGCTCTCCTTCCGGGCGGCGGATACATCGTGGCCGGCACGTCGGATCTGCTGGGGATCGCCGGCCAGGATTTCCTGCTGATCGAGGTTTCCCCGGCCTGGGATCCGTATGTCTGTCGATTCTTGAAGTCGGCCCGGATCGATTCGGCTGAAACGCTCGGGCTTAGCGAAACCTCGACGGCCCTGGTTTCCGCGACTCAAGCAGTCCCGGGCGAATTCGCGTCCGTCGAGGATGCGTCGTTCGTCTTGTCGACCCGGCCGATCTGCCCGAGCAAGAAGAAAAAGCCCCGGCGCTAACGGACATGAAACGGCGCGTGACGATGCCCTTAAGAAAGAAAACGGCGGCCGTCCTTGCCGTCGTCCTGGCCGCGGCCGCCCCCCTGTGTTCGGAGGATGGCCGTTTTCAGGTCGCGCTCGCGGGCGGTTTCCAGCGCCACTTCTCTTACGGCTCGGAGCGGGATTACGTCCAGGGCGAAAACGATTTTCCGGTCACGCCGGCCCACGACGCTTCCGTCGTCGGTCTGTCATTATCCTACGCGTTCAAGCCCTGGCTGGCCGTCGAATACGACGGCCGTTTTGTCGGCTCCTCGGCCCTTATCCTCCGCGACCCGTCGGACGGCGACCTTCTGCACTGCCGCTCGAACCGCCATTTTTCCTTCGCGCTCAATTTCATCCTTCGCCTTCCCGGGGGAAGGATCCGTCCCTATCTTTTCTTCGGCGGGGGCTTGGATCGCATCGAGGCCAAGGAGGAGACGGTCATCTCCGATTTCGGCCATGAGGTCTATCTTCCGCCCCCTTCCGAGAACGATCTGGTCGCGCCCCTTCTCCAATTCGGGAGCGGGGTGGAGGTCGGCCTTTTCAAGGCGTTCGGGATCCGGCTGGACGGCCGCTACGCCCTCGTCCTGGCCGACCCCGCGTCCGTCCGGAGCGTCAGCCTGACGGCAGGGCTCTTTCTCCGCATCTGACGGCCGTCAGAGGATCTTGAGGTCGATGCTGCCGATCCCGGCGTCGATTTTCAGCTCGAGCGAGATGTCCGTTCGTCCATAGGCATCGTTCGTGTAGACGTGTCCACGGCCGGTCTTGGTGAGGCCGTGGGCGCTGACCGAGCCTATCCCGCCGTCGACTTCGACCTTGACGCCGATCTCGCGGGGGAGAACGACCGTCCCATGTCCCACGCCGCCGTCGATCGTGGCCCGCAGGCTCCGCTTGAGGGGGCCGCTGAGGTCGAGCTTCATCTCGCCGACGCCCATCTTGATTTCGAGGGAGCGAAGGTCGAGGCCGCGCAGGTCGAGGGCGCTCTCGCCCGCGCCGAGTCCGACTTCGAGGTCGATCGGGACGGCGCCGCCGAGGCGGACGGTCCATTCGTTCTTGGAGTGGCCCAGGAACAGGCCCCCGCCCCTCCGTTGTCCGACGGAGAGCCGACCCTTGCCGCCGAAGACGCTGTAGTCGACCCGGGGCTCCCAACGGCGGACATTGGTCGTGAAGGACGCTTCCATCAGGCCTTGGGCGCCGCCCCCGATCTCGAGCTCGCCCGCGCCCATTTTGATCCGGACTTCGGCCGAGGTCGCCCCGCCTAAATCGACGGTCTTGCGCTCCGTCCGCGTTTCCGAGACGTGTTCGCAGGCCGAGACGGCGGCCACTATCGTCAACACCGCGAGCGCCGCTGATCGCGTTTTTCCTGTCATGGTGGGTACCTCCATTGACCTATACGAAATCCGGCGCCGGTTGGTTCGGCCGGAGTCCCAGCCAGGTTCTCCCGCAGCCGGGCGAAAAAGCGGCGGGCCTCCTCGGCGTCCCGTCCTCCGATGATGTGCTTCAGAAATTCCAGCCGCTGGGTGACCTTTTCGAGCTGGCGGAGGGAATGGGGGTTGAAGAGGATCTCGGCCAGCAGGCCGTCGTCCTCGCCGAGAAGCTTCTCGGCGATCGTCCGCTGCTGCTTGAAGGTCGTCCCCGGCACGGGCGGGCGGTCCAGGCAGGCGGCGAAGACCATCGAGGCGACGAAGGGCAGGGTCAGGGCGTAGGCCATCATCCGGTCATGCTCGTCGAAGGAGCACACGTGGACGTGGAGGCCGAGCCCCCGGAAGAATCCTTCGAACAGGGCGGCGGCTTCGGGGTGGGACTCGGCGATGATGACGACGCTCTCCTCCCCGAGCGCGGATGGATCGGCGAAAGTCGGTCCGAACATGGGATGGCATGAGCAGAAACGGAAGGGGCGGCTCCGGTAATAGTCGGGAATGGAGCCTTTGATCGAGGCGAGATCGCAGAGAAGGCAGTCCGGCGGCAGCAGCTTATCGACCGAAGAATAGGCTTCGACGGTTTGGGCCAGGCCGGCCGCGTTGACGAGCGCGTCGGGCGCCAGGCGCGCGATGTCGCCGCGGTCCTCGATGACGGAAACGCCGAGGGCGCGCCGCGTTTTCGTCGGGTCCTGGTCGTAGACGAACACATCGTGGGATTTGGAGAGCTCCCGGGCCATCCAGGCTCCCATCCGGCCGAATCCGAGAATGACGATGTTCATGTCTGGGCCTCCCGGTAGCAGCCGAGCAGCCGCATCGACCGGGCCTCGGTCCGAAAGCGCTCCAGGGCATCCGCGACGGGAGGATCGTCCGGAGAACCCTGGAAATCAAGGAAGAAAGCGTAGCGGGACGGGTCCGCGGTCCAGGGGAACGATTCGATCCGGGTCAGGTTGATCCCGGCGTCGGCGAAGATGCGGAGGACGCGGTAGAGCGATCCCGCCTCATGGGCCGCCGAGAAGACCAGGGAGCATTTGTCCCCGGCTTCCCGAAGGGGCTCCCGGCCCATGATCAGGAATCGCGTGACGTTGGAGTCCCGATCCTCGATGCCGGCCTTGATGACCTCCAGATGATAGAGGCTCGCGCAGAGCTCTCCGGCGATGGCCGCCGCGGCCTGAGGCCTGTCCTTGAAGAGCATCCGGGCGGCCCCGGCCGTGTCGTAGAAGGGGCGGGCCTCCAGCCTGTTCCGGCGCAGGAAGGATTGGCATTGGGCCAGCGCCTGGGGATGGGAATAGACGGCCTTGATGTCCTTGGGGTCCGTCCCCGGGAGGGCGAGCAGGCAGTGTCGGACACGGACATAAATCTCTCCGACGACATGAAGGGACGTCTTGAGGAGGAGTTCATTGATCCGGGTGACGGCGCCGCCCAGGGTGTTTTCGACCGGGACCACCCCGAAATCGAGGGCCCCCTCTTCGGTCCCCCGGAAGACGTCCTCGAACTCGGGGTGGGGAAGGGTGACCTGATCCGGGAAGTAGGCCCGGGCGGCTACTTCGCTGAAAGCGCCGTGCTCTCCCTGGAAGCCGACCAGGAGGCGGCTCTGGTCCTGGAGCCTTTTACTCTCGACGATGATCCGCTCGAACACGTCCCGGCTGAACTCGGGCCGGATGAGATGCATCCCGGCCCCGGCGGCGTTCCCCAGGACCTCCTTTTCCCGTTCCCGGTCCGCGACGGCGGGCTTCAGCCTTCGGGCCCGGAGGGCCCATTCCATGCGCTCTTCGAGAAGCTTGAGGAGTTTGAAATCGGTTTCGTCGATTTTCCGCCGGATATCTACGAGGTCCATGGTTTTTCTCCGATTCTGGGAATGACCTGAGAGATGAGCATGAAGTCGGCGATGACCAGAGCGGCCGCCGCCTCGAGAATGACGGGCAGCCGCAGCGCGATGCAGGCGTCGTGCCGGCCTCCGGAGGCGATGACGGACGGCCGTCCCGTTCCGAGGTCGATCGTCTCCTGCTCGCGTCCGATGGTCGGAGTCGGCCTGACGGCCACCCGGAACAAAAGATCGTTTCCGTTGGTCAGCCCCCCGTTGAGGCCGCCCGCATGGTTGGTCCGGGTCCGGCCGGAGGCGTCGAGGATCGCGTCGTTGAATTCGCTCCCGCGCGAGGCCGCGCCGCGAAACCCGTCGCCGAACTCGATCCCCTTGATCCCCGGGATGGAAAAGACGAGGTGGCCGAGGACCGATTCCACGGAATCGAAGAACGGCTCTCCCAGCCCGGCCGGGACGTCCCGGGCCAGGCACTCCACGACGCCGCCGACCGAGTCCCGCTCGGCCGCGGCGGCCGAGACGGCGGCCTCGATGTCCGCCGAGCCTCCGCAGGAAATGATCTCGCCCCGAATCTCGATCGGCCGGATGATTTTCTTGGCCACGACACCGGCGGCGACGATCCCGGCCGTCAGCCTTCCCGAAAAATGGCCGCCGCCCCGCCCGTCCTGGAAGCCCCCGTATTTCCGGGAAGCCGCTAAGTCGGCGTGGCCGGGCCGCGGCTTCGACTCCGATTCCCGGTAGTCCTCGGAGCGGACGTCCCTGTTCTCGAAGTAAATGAGCAGAGGCGCGCCGGTCGTCCGGCCCCGATGGACCCCGCTCATGAGCCGGGGCTCGTCCGGCTCGACCCGGGATGTCGTGCCGGGCCGGCCGCCCTTTCTCCGGCCCAGGTCCGCGGCGAAGTCCTCGGCTCCGATCTCGATCCCGGCCGGACAGCCGTCGACCAGGATCCCGACAATCGGCCCGTGGGATTCGCCGAATAGGCTGACCCTGAAAAGTCTCCCGAAGCTGTTCATGTTATGCGCCCTCCCAGGCGCCCGAGGTCCTCGAAAAAGTCCGGGTAGGATTTGGCGACGCAGGACGATCCCGAAATACCGACTCCGCTCTCTGAGACGAGTCCGGCCAAGGCCAGCGCCATGGCGATCCGGTGATCGCCGTGGGATTCGGCCTGCCCGCCCCGGATCGGGCCTCCCCGGATCCGGGCGGCGCCGTCGGAAATATCGACGCGGACTCCGATTTTTGAAAATTCCTCCCGGATCGCGGAGTCGCGGGCGCTTTCCTTGTGGAGGAGTCGTTCGATGCCGCGGATCGTGCTCGTTCCTTCGCAGCGGGCGGCCAGGGCGGCCAGGGGAGGGAAGAGGTCGGGGCATTCGCCGATATCGAAGCTGAACGGCCTCAAGTCCGCCCTCTCGGCCAGGATTCTTTCTTCCGAAACCCGGATCTTGGCGCCGGCCGCCTCAAGGGCCTGAAGGACGGCCCGATCGGGCTGGAGCGAATCCGGGGAGAGACCTGAGATCTCGACGCGTCCAGCCAGGGCTCCCGCCGTCAGGAGGACGGCGGCCCCCGACCAATCCCCCTCGACCCGGAACTCGCGGGCCCGGTAGGCCTGACGGCCTGGAATCCGGAATGCGGACAAGTCCGGGGATCGTTCGACGACGCCGCCGAAAGCCCGGATGACGGCAAGAGTCATTTCCAGGTAGGAGCGGCTCCTCAGGTTTTTCACGACGATTTCGCTCCGTTCCCCGGCCAGCGGCAGGGCGAGGAGGAGGCCGCTCAGGAATTGGGAGCTGACCGAACCGTCGACTTCGGCCCGGCCGCCCCGAAGCGGCCCGCGGACCGTGACCGGTGGGCGGCCGCCGTTCGTTTTGCAGGAAGCGCCGAGGTCGGCCAGCGGTCTTTCCATCATGTCCATGGGCCGGCGGACAAGGGAGCCTTGGGCCTCGAGGACGATGGGGCCCTTGAATAGGGACAGGATGGGCGTGAACATCCGGAGACACAACCCCGATTCGCCGCATTGGACTCGTCCCCGTTCCGGAGCCGCCCCGCCGCGAATCAGGACTCGATCTCCGGAGAGGTCCGGTCCGGCGCGGCGGACTTCGGCCCCCAGGTCCTCGATCAGCCGAAGAGCGTGCCTGGCATCGTCGCAGGAGGAGGCGTTGACGATCTCCGTGGTTTGCGGGCTGAGGAAGGCCGCGGCCGTCGCCCTCTGCATCAGGCTCTTCGAGGGCGGGACGGCGATCGTCCCGTCAAGCGTGGAGGGATTGACGTATCTCATCTTCGATCCTTTGAGCGGCGGCTTCGAGGTCTTGGGGCCGGCCGTCGTTGACGAGGACGGCGTCGGCCGTTCCGGCATAGGCGGAGATCCTTGACCGGAATAGGACCTCGGCCCGATCGGCCGGGGACTTCCCGTCGAGAAGCGGGCGGCTGCCCGGCGCTATCCTGTCTTCGACCGAGCGAGGGTCCGTGTAGATCCAGAACGAGAGGGCTTTGGCGCCGATGACCGCCCTGTTGTCAGGGTCGAGGACGGCGCCGCCGCCCAAGGAGACGATCTCGTCCGGCGCGAAATCCAAAGACCAGATGACTTTTTTTTCGATCGTCCGGAATTCCGCCTCCCCCGAGCGGGCGAAAATGTCCGGGATGGAGAGCCCCGTCATCGATTCGATGAGATCATCGCTGTCCAGGTGGCGGCGTCCCGTTTTCCGGGCCAGCAGCCGTCCCAGCGCGCTCTTGCCCGAGCCCATGAAACCGACGAGGGCGATCGCTTTTTTCGAGCGGAGCGGGGACTCCTCGGCCAGGGCTTGTTCCAAAGCTTGGACCGGACAGGGGAAGCCGGTCATGAGTTCGAATCCGGGGGCCGCTTGATGGAGGAGCCAGTCCCTGCCGGATAAGACCGTGCAGCCGAATTTATCGGCGTCCTCGACCAGCCTTGATTCCGGATAGAGAGCGTCCAGGACGATGTGGTCCCGGCGGAATAGCCGAGGATCGAACGGCCGTTCGGGCACGGATCGACAGGAGACAATGATCTCGGAGCTTCGGACGGCGTCGTCCATTCGGTCCCAGGGGACCCAAGCGCAGCCGGCCCGCCGCGCGATCGATTCCGCTTTCGAGGCGGTTCGATTGACGATCGTAACGCGGCTTCCGGCGAGGAGAAGCCCGAAGACGGCGGCCCGGGCCGCGCCCCCCGCGCCGAGGACCAAGGCCCTCCGTCCCCGCAGCGCGACTCCGCGGACGCGCAGAGCGTTGACGGCGCCGAGGTGATCCGTGTTGTGCCCGACGAGGCGGCCGTTCTCCCGGACGACCACGTTGACGGCGCCGATCGTCCGGGCCGTCGGGTCGAGGCCGTCCAGAATGGGGATGATCTCTTCCTTGAAGGGAGAGGTGATGTTCAATCCCGAGAGCTCCAGGGAATCGGCCAGAACTTTAATGTCCCGGGCCTCCCGGGCGGCCAGCCTCGTGTAAACGGCGGTGATCCCGGACGCGCGGAATCCGGCCCGAAAGAGGTCGGGGCTCCGGCTGTGAAGGACGGGACGGCCGGCGACGGCAAAGATGCGAACATCAGACATTTTCCCAGGCCTCCCAGTGCCGGCGAATGAAGTCGATGTCCGGCTGGCCGGCCGCCGTGGCTTTGCCCTCCCCGGGCGAGGCATACGTGAAAGGCGCCCCGAGAAGCGGGGCGGCAAGACGGGTGATCCTTCCTAATGAACCCATTCCTATGACGATGGTCGGCCGCGGATGGTCGAGAAGCCCGAGCAGCCGGGCGTTGTCGCCGGGGCCGCGGCTGAGGCAGGCGATCTTGACCAAGTCCGCTCCGGCCGCGAAACCCCTGCTCCGGATGTCCTCCAGGACATCGCGGGACGGCGTCTCGCGATCATTGTGGTAGGAAACGATGACCCGGCATCCGCGCGCGCGGGCCGCCCCGGCGAGCGTCCGGATGTCGCCGCCCTCCGTTTCGATCTCGACGTCCACGAAAGCGGCCCCCGCCTCGACGGCGGCCAGCAGCCGGCCGATCCTGGCCGGTTCGGGGACGCGGCCGGGCCGGTGGGTGGCGATGAGGCGGGAGTGGCCGGCAAAGATATCCCTGAGTCCGCTTTCGGTCAGGTCCTCGACGGCGTCCAGGCGGATCTCGGCAAAGGAGAAAGCGGGAAGGGCGGCGATGACGTTCGCCGTCGTTTTTTCGGCAAGGCTAACACAGATCATTCAGGATCTCCTTGAGACCATCCAAGCGGACGGGGCGGATGACGGCCGATCCGATCCCCCGCAGCAAGATGAAGCGGACGAGCCGGGCGTCCTTTTTCTTATCCTTGTCGATGGCGGCCAGAATGCGCCGTTTGTCCTCGGGGGCCCTGGTGGGAAGACCCAGGCGATCCAACAGGCCGACGAGCCGCCGGGCTTCCCGGACCTGGAGCAGACCCCAGGCCGTAGAGAGACGGGCCGCGGCGGCCATGCCGATCGAAACGGCCGCTCCGTGGCTGAGTCCGGTCGTCTTTTCGATGGCATGGCCGAGCGTGTGGCCGAAGTTCAACAAGGCCCGCGCGCCGCGCTCCCGTTCGTCGCGGGCGACGAGGCGGACCTTGATGCCGGCCGCCCGTTCGATCAAACGCCCCAGGATCTTCAAGTCCAGGGCCAGAGCGCGATCGGCGTTTTCCTCCAAGAAATGAAACAACTTCACGTCGGCGATCGCGGCGGACTTGACGACTTCGGCCAGGCCGTTGCGGACTTCCCGTGCCGGCAGGGTGGCCAGGAATCCGGGATCGGTTATGACGAAGTCAGGCTGGCTGAACAGCCCGATGACGTTCTTGAAGCGGTCGAGGTTCACCCCGTTCTTGCCGCCGATGGCGGCGTCGACCTGGGCGAGCAGGGTCGTGGGGACGAAACCGAAACGGATGCCGCGCATGTAGGTCGAGGCCGCGAATCCCGCGATATCGCAGACGACGCCGCCGCCCAGCGCGATCAGGGTCGCGCCCCGGTCGTAGCCTTTCCGGAGGAGGGCCCGCTGCAGCCGCTCCACCGTGGCCAGGGTTTTCGTCTTTTCTCCCCGGTCCAGGACGTGGACGTCCCAGCCGCGCAACAAGGACCGGTACAGGCCGTAAACCTTGCGGTCGGTGACGACCAGTGTCCTGTTCTTGGGCGCATAGGCTGCGAGGTTCCGGGCGGATTCCCCTATCAGGATCCGGCAGCGTCCCGTCAAGCCCCGCAGGGCCAGCCGCTTCATGACAGGCCTTCCCAACAGGTCCGGACCGACCGGACCTTGTGAACGAGGACGCTAAAAGCGTCCGGCAGCAGGGCCTGGGCCTGGTCGCTCAGGGCTTCTTTCGGATTATGGTGGACCTCGATGATCAGCCCGTCGGCGCCGGCCGCGGCCGCGGCCAAGGCCATCGATTCGATCAAGCTGGCTCGGCCCGTCCCGTGGGTGGGGTCGACTATGATGGGGAGATGACTCAGCTCGCGTATGGCCGGCACGGCGCTCAGGTCGAGCGTGTTCCGGGTGTAGACCTCGAAGGTCCGGATCCCCCGCTCGCAGAGGATGACGTTGGGGTTGCCGGCGCTCAGGATATACTCGGCGCTGTTCAGCCATTCCTCCAGGGTCGAGTACATGCCCCTTTTGAGAAGGACGGGACGGTAGCCTTTCCCGACCTCCTTGAGGAGCGAGAAGTTCTGCATGTTCCGGGCGCCGATTTGGAGGACGTCCACGAACTCCGAGACCCAGGAGACGTCGCGCGGGTCGAGGACCTCGGTCACGATCGGGAGGCCCGTCTCCTGCCTGGCTTTTTCCAGGATTTTAAGGGCTTTGAGGCCCAGACCCTGGAACGAGTAGGGAGATGTCCTCGGCTTGAAGGCGCCCCCCCGCAGGGCGTCGGCGCCGGCATCTTTGACGGCTCGGGCGATCGTCATGAGCTGGAGTTCGTTCTCCACGCTGCAGGGACCGGCGATGACCGTGAATCCGGCGCCGACGCGAAGGGGGCCGACCCCGACGACGGTCCTGGCCTGGCCGGTCCATGATGTCAATTTCAGTTCTTCCATGGTGTCACCTTTGAAAAGACGGAATTCATCCTGGGCTGAGAAAGGGGTTTGGGGCGGGACGTATGTTCGGGCTTAGAGCCCGAAATAGAAGCCGAAATAGAAAGACCGGGCGGCGTTGCCGTGTCGAATCCCGGTCGTAATCATGGCGACAGGATACGGATTTTCCATCGCGGTGTCAAGGCCCTTGTTGGAACCGTCAATCCCCTTCGCGGGATTCCACGGGCGATAGTCCGTGGAGGAACCCCCTTTCGGGGGCTGGCGCTCCGACGTTGGCGAAGCGCAGAGCTGCTGAAGTCAAAGTGCGGAGCTTCGGTAGCGAATGCCCCGCTTCGGGGACAGGCAGCAGCTTTGCAGTACTCAGGGCTTCCATGAGTGCGGTTTCGCAGTACTCATGGAGCCGTATTAACGGCTCCATGGGTGCGCTCCAACGCCTATAAAGGATAGATCCCACGGACGCAAGTCCGTGGAGCTTCAGGGGCCGTCCCTCCCGCTCGTCCGCCTCAGCGGGATTTGCCGTTGTTTTCGTAAGCGCTCATGTCGAGGAAGCCGTGGCCCGAGAGGTTGAAGAGGA
>Ga0315274_10005044_pt1 | contig 19356 bp, 33 predicted proteins | sample YL17G02_20_MG_FD_203700 | JGI IMG/M metagenome (GOLD analysis project Ga0315274, IMG submission 203700) | Sediment microbial communities from Yellowstone Lake, YNP, Wyoming, USA - YL17G02_20 | ecosystem: Environmental > Aquatic > Freshwater > Lake > Sediment | place: USA: Wyoming | collected... | reverse complement strand
AAGACCTGATCCGATCTCCCACCTTGAGGACGCACGTCACGGCTTTCTCCTCACGAAATTCAGGGCGTCTTCCGCCGAAGGCAGGAACTTGGCCTGCGCGATTTCCTCGGAAGAGAGGGTCTTGGGATCGATTTCCTTCGTGACCGGACTGAACTCGTGCTTCCAAATGTTCCAACCATGGTAGATCTGTCCGGTAGAAGTCTCGATGCTGACACTTCCAGCCAAATCACGAGGCGTGAGCACTTTGATAACGCTGCCTTTGAGGGGAGTCCCGCCGTAACAATCAACGAGAGTGATGAACTCGTCCCCGGGACGGGAGTCCCAGACTTCACGAACTTCAGGAGGATTACCTCCGATGTCCAGATCCAGGTTGGTCTCGTCTTCATCCACGGCTTACGCCCTCACCGGCCCGTTGACCGCGTAGAGAACCCAGTAGTCGCCCTGGCGGCGGATCTCCAGGCGAACGTCCCCCTTGGAGTCGGAGACGCGACCGGAGAGAAACTTGACGCCGTCCACATCCTCGATCCAGAGGTCGGTGGGGGAGACCAGGTCTCCGGTACGGTTGTCGACGAGGATCAACTCGAGAAGCTGGTCGCGCCCGGGATCGAGAGCCCGCCTGACCCGGACGAGCCACGAAATGATCCCGCCCGCGCTGAAGACGCCTTCAAGAAGGACGCCTTTACCACGGGGGGACTTCTCCATGCGCGACAGGATGGCCCTGGCCGTCTGGTCGCGGGGAGGCGAATCGGTCAGACCCCCGAACACGGTAAAGGAGGCTTCCCGGATACGATCTTCCCTCGAGGAATAATACTCCTTCTTGCACGTGTGGCAGATCGCCGCGTTGATGCCGAACTCCGCGGCAGGCAGGGCGCGTTTGCACCCGAACCTGATGGCGGGAGACCAGCACGTTTTCGTCGGCTCGGTCATGAGTTCCTCCTGGTCACGAATCTAAAGGCCTCCTCCGGAAGCGGAAGGGACCTGGCTTGGGCAATTTCTTCCGGGGTGATGGGCTGCTCCATGACCTCAAGCCAGCCCTCCCACCACCACGGGCCGTTGATGCCATTGTACTCCAAAGAGCAATGAGGCCTCCCGCAGATACAGCGGTCGACCAAGTAGAGAAAGTCCTTCCCATTCTTGAAGACGTCAATCACGGTCATCGGTTTAGACCGGTCATGGTGAGGAGGCTCCAAAGTACAGGCCTCGGTTATCCTGACCGTGTCTCCGACTTTGAACTTTGGACTATCCACGACAGGACTCCCTTCTCACGAATTCGAGGGCCTCGTCCGGACTTGGCAGGGACCTGGCCTGAGCCGCTTCTTCCGGAGTGATCTCGGGCTCGACCAGCTCGAAGTATTCAGAGCAGAAATCCCAGGTCCAGGTGTACTCGTCCGGTATCGGATTGAGACCCGGCCTGCCGTGAAACTCCCCGCACCCGCAGTGGTCGAGGGAGACGAACCTGTACGTCCCGGTGTAAATGGAGTACGTCCCGGACGCGACTACCCTGAAGACGTCTCCCTCTTTCGCGTGGCTGCCGAAGTCCATGGTGGCCACAAGTTTGCTGCCGACAGGAGGCAGGTCCTTCATTACGGCTTCCTCCTGGTCACGAAAGCCAGGGCTTCCTCGGGAGAGGGAAGAGGAACAGCCCTGGACATTTCTTCCGGAGTGATCTCGATCTTGTCGAAGACCTCCTCAAAGGTTTCAGGGCTCCATGTCCAGTAACCGTCAAGACAGTCGCAGTCGCAGCCACCCTTTATCTCGCACCGGTCCAAGGAGATTCCGTTCACGTTCTTCCAGACTTTCGTGACGGTGTAGACCTCGCCCTTGGCAAGGTGCCGCATGCAGTCTCTGGAAGACTTGACCAGCACCTTCATTCCCACGAAGAGATTCACGGCTTCCTCCTCATGAACTCGACAACCTCGTCGATGGAGGGCAAGTCTTTAGCCAGGGCAGCTTCTGCCTGGGTAACCGGAGGCTCGACCTTCACGAAGTCTCCGTTGAAGTGCCACGCGACACACTCGCAGACGTTCCCCACAGCCTTCATGCGGCATTCTTCGCAGGGCTCGGTACGGAAGTGAGCCTTGCAGTTAAATTCACCATCATCGCCGCATCCAAGCTCCACCTCGGCTACCAGGTATGGCTTGTCTTCTCTAAGCTTGAAGAAACGCATGCCGGGAGCAGTCTGAACGTAGTCTCCGACCTTGATCGGGAGATTCACGGCTTCCTCCTCATGAACTCGATTACGTCTTCGATGGGAGGCAGAGGCATGGCCAGGGCCGCTTCCTCCAAAGTGATCGGAGACTCGACCTTTGTGAAGTCACTGCCGATGAAGTGCCACTTGCTCGTGCCAGTCTCGTTGAGCCAGAAGTGGCCAAGGCAGTAGGGATGGCTACATCCGTCCTCCACCATGACGACCGGACATGGACTCATGTTAATCAGGAATCTATCCGAACTGATCAGGTCACCCACCTTGAGGAGGCACGTCACGGCTTCCTCCTCATGAACTCGATCACGTCTTCGATGGAAGGCAGGTCCTTGGCCAGGGCGGCCTCCGCGGCCGTGATCTGGGTCCAGACGTAGGCGTAGGAGTCATCGTAGCCTCCTTCGTGGCCGTCACCTTGCCTGCACTTGCACTTGAACTGGAGATAGTTGATAACGCTCTTCACGGTCACTCTGTCTCCCTCCATAAAACACACTCCGAGATTCCTGGTCGCGATTAACACGTCACCGGGTACCAGAGGGGACTTCCTGACCAGCTCGAACTCGGCATCCCAGGCCCAGCCGGTCCTGACACAGGAACAGAGCGGCCCCTTGGGACCACTGCACCGGTCGAGTTGGAATAGCTTCCCCTGCATCCCGACTACCTCGTACTCCTGGCCATTCTCCAGGTGAGGAGAGTAGCCAATGTGGTTTTCTCGAACCTTTACCCGTGCCCCGATTGGTATCAGCATCCCGTTGGGTCCTAAAGCGTAAAGTCCCCCGGAGTAATCCCGATGGACCTTCCTTTAGTGGAAGGTCCGCCCAGTTTCACAGTTGGACGGCGACGGCGGACCCCCGAAGGGTGGTCCGCCGCGTCCGGCGGCCCTATGGCGCGTTCAGGGGGTCGGGGTCGGCCCAGGAGCCGTTTCGGGCGCGGCGGGCGCGTCTGCGGGCTTCCTGGACGCCTTGCGAAGTACCACAATGAGGTCGCCTTTCTTGACCCCTGTCAGAGGGAAGAACGGGTCCTCGAGGCCGGGCAGCTTGACCAGCCCGGAGACGAGGGTGTCCAGTACCCTCACGAGGCCTTCCGCATCCCGGTCGGCGGGATCGGGAGGAGGAAGCGGAACTTGGGCGTTCCTGGCCTCCTTGGGCTCGAAGAGACTGGGGTCGATGGTCGTTCCGCAGTCTCTGCAGAAGATCATCGAGACGCCGGAGACAGATCTGCTCTCGGCGTTGAGGTGGTCGCACTTCTTTCGGGCCATGCTCGTTCTCCAGATAAAGAGTTGAAGTCAGTACTCGTGTGCTTCAGGCGCGTCTCAGACACGTTTAGGGGCCCCCCCAAAAATTCGCAAATTTTTGAGGGGGGAGTTTTATAGTGTGGTTTTCCTCTGAAAGGCACTGGAGACGGGAATCGGGGGTTTTATTGCAGATTCGCGCTCATTGAGAATCACGTTAGGTATTGGTGTCTAAAGGGTTACGCTCACGGCTCCAGATTTTTTCAATTTACGTTTGTTGGTAATCAACAGGTTACGTCAGTTTTTAAAATTTCGCAAATTTTGCATACGCGGATTCGCGCTCATTGGTAATTGCTGCAAGTCCTTGGTAATCAAAGGTTGAGGCCTCCAAATTCTCATACGCGTTTCTATAAATCCAATATACAACCAGTATTATATATATACCCCTGTATACCTGATGGAAGGCACCGCGAATGAGAATCCTCTCTCGTCAAAAGATCGTAACGTGTTGACCTTTAGCAAGATAGGGATTTGGACAGCGATTTTCCCCATGCGCGATTAGGAAAACTGATACTGCGGATTCGCGCTCATGGAGAATCGCGTTAGTCGTTGGTATTCCATGAGTTGCGTCTGCGGCTTCTAATTCTTTCAGCTTACGTTTGTTGGTAATCAACGACTTACGTTAGTCTCCGGTCCACCAGATTGACTGGTGGCCGTTGGGACCGTAGTCGATCTTAATCTCTTTTCTGTCGGCAAGAGTACTGATAATTTGATCAGCATCTCTCTTGTACAGATGCCGAATTGCCTTGTAGAGAATAGTCTTGGTGGCAGGGTTCTCCTTTGTGTAGCTTCTCAGTGTCTCTCTTGCCTGCTCTATATTCTTGACAGACTTGTCTTTGGAACATGTGACCTCGAGATTACTCATGCACCTGAAGAGGGACAAAATGGCAGTATTGGATATCTCGATTCCTTCGAGAATGTCGTCCTCCTCGACAAGGTGGTCTTTACCCTCCGCTATCGAGTGAAGGAGGGCAAACTTGAGAGCGTAGGTGCGAATCCTGTTCACCGAGTTGGCCATCTCGATGTAATTAGGGTCCGTGTCCATCAGGTCTTTCACCTGGTTGTACCACTCACTCCTGATTCGACGCGCACCGTCGGTAATTTCTGCAGGCCGGTCCTTGTCCCAGAAAAGAGGGTCTCGAAGACGTTTCAGGCTTTCGGCAAAAGACCTGATCAGTCCCCAGTCCACTCCTGGAGGAGTGGGAATGCTTCTCTTGGGCTTCTTTCCCGGAACAGTGATGAACCTGCTGAGGAATCCACCCTTCAGGTCTTCAATGCTTGCGTTTTTGACAAAGGTGTGAGGAGTGATAGCGGCTGCAAGACTGAAGACGGGATGCTCTACGAATTTCTTGTCTCCCTCGATGTCTTGAGAAACTCGGTACGGAAGCCTGTACTTCCTGGGGCAGTCATATACCGATGTCAGCATGGTCTTGACTGTGGAGAAGTGACCTTCTTCCGCCTTGAGTATGATCTCGAACTCGTCTACGGGAATGAAACCCTGCTTGTACTTCTTAAACGTGTTGGCAAGAGAGGCGGAAGTGCAGTCGTGAGGAGCTTCGATTCCTTCGTCCACCTCGTCGATGACGTCTTTAATCATCGAAATTGCAGATGATTTGTAGGAGGCCGACTCCGACAGGAACAGGATGTACAGATTTGGGAACAGTTTTCCGTTGGTCCATGGCAGCCATGCTCGATTTCCAAGAGTTACCGATACTGCCGTGTAGGCCATGTACTTGTGGAAGATTTCAGGAGATTCGGTTCTCTCAGAAGCATAGGCGACCCATCTGTCGATGAAGTTTCCGTGAGGCATAGTCCCTTCCCCAGATTTCCTTCTCCAGTCTCCCCTCGGGCGATACGGGCCCAATATGGTGCCGGGAGGGGGATGGGGCTCTACAGCCCCATCCCCCTGTCCTGAAGCCGTTTTACAGCTTCCGGGTTGCGGGAGCCGGAGGGGGCGGGACCCCGCCCGGGGTCACCGCGGCCGCGGGGGTCGCGACACCCGATGTCGCGAAGAAACTCCGCACCTCGGCACGGAGTTCTCCGTTGAACTCGCCCTCGCCGACCTTCAGGCCGAGCTTCTTGCCGATCAGCTCGGCTCCGTTGTCGGAGAGGACGAAGCTCGACTTCGTCCTGGGCTGAACCACGCCCGTCGCGATCAGCAGGTTCTGGAGCTTCCACTTCAGGTCGTCCCGGAGGACGAAGTTGCTGAAGAGGCTCCGGCCCTGGAACTGGCCCGACGCGATCACGAAGCGGACATTCAGCATGTCCTCGTCGTTCTGCGTCTTCTTGGGGACGATGCTGTGAACGTGAGCATCGTAGCTCCCCTTCGGAATCGGCTCAAATGCCTGTTCCGAACCGTCGAAGGATACTTCGATGGGCATATGCCCTCCTGTAAAAAAACCGATGCGGGTGCCTCCACAATGGAGGCTCTTCCTCCCCCCGCGTCTACTCGATCATGCCTAACTTCTTGAGAATTACCGTCATGTCCATGGGTTCGTACTGCAGGATGTCAAATCTGTCCTTGGCGATGGCTCCCGGCGTGTTCACGAACTGGATGGCTCTCTGGACCTTGCCGGGTTCATTCTTGTCCTCGACCGTGTAAGCATACCCGTTGATGTCCAGGTAGGCGGGCATCTCTTCCTTGAGGCGTCCAGTCAGGGACGGGTACTGGCAGACGTTGCCCGTCATGTCGTTCTTGTCTGCAGTCGAGAGGCAGATGAAGAGGACGCTGGTCTTCAGGTCCCGGATGTACCGGACGAACCGTTCCATCCTGGCGGTGACCTGCCCCCACTGGCGCATGGAGAGCACTTCTTCCTTCGAGTTCTCGGTGATGTCCTCGATGACCCTCTTGTTGACGTCGGTCGTGCTGTCGATGATGATCCAGTCGTACTTCTGCTGGTTGACCGTGACGTAATCGAAGGCGAGTTTCACGTCGAGCCAGCTGTTCACCTCGACGTATTCAAGGTTCTTCTCGATCAGGTCGAACTCGGGATACCTGACAATCGAGGTTTCCGACTTCTCCGAGAAGATCAGGAAGACCTTCTTGTGCTTGGCGAGACCCAGGGCAAAGCGGGTCTTCCCGACACCGCTTCTGCCATGGATTCCCATCTTGATCTTCAGGTCCTTTGTGGCCTTCGAGGGCCGCTTGATCTGGAGGGTGCCGCCGATCATCGGCAAGGCGGCTCCGGAGGGAGTACTCTGGGTCGTCATGACCGTTTTCTCCTTAATCTCGTGGGCGATCTTCCAGTTCAGGGTGTGCCGTTTTCTCGATGTAGTACAGGCTGTCCCACATGTCGGGGGTATCCTCGAGGCATGGGGGCATGTAGGAGCACATCCAGAAGCAGTGCTCGCCGGGGGTCCTGTAGACTTCTCCGGACTTCCTGGCCCTTATAAGTGCTTGAGCCCGAAGGAGAAGCTCCTTCTCCGTGCGCTCGATTTCCCGTCTGGAACGGGTGACCTTGTCGCGAAAGAAGTATTCTCCCCTGCACTCGTTGACTTCCTTCTCGATGCGAGAGATGAAGTCGGCTTCAGTTTCGTCCTTCTTGAGCCTTTGGGCGGGTTTTCGCAGGACGTCGTAAAGGAAGGTGACGTCCGACAGGTGGAGCATCTTGGACACCGCCCAGGAATACAGCGAAATCTGGAAGTCCAGCATGAGGCGGTTGACGTCGGGATTCCACGAGGCGACCGTCTTGGTCTCGACCGGGTGGAACAGGCCGGTTCCCTTCTCGCACACGATCCTGTCGATCTTCCCGACGATGTTGATGCTGTCGGTCAGGGGGATGGAGAACGTGGGCTCGACGGAGAGGATTCCGTACTTGTCGAAGTCTCCGGCGTAATGGTCGATGTAGGTGCGGATGAAACCCTCGGCTTTCCGGAGGATCAGGTAGGATTCGGAATCGAGGGGGAGGCCTTCGGCTTCAGCCTCTGTCCTGACCTTCGTGACGTAATCCTGGACGATCCCGACGGGGTCGCCCTCGCGTTTGTAGAAGGTCTCGATGCCCTTGTGGATGGCCGCGCCGAAGGAGAGCTTGACGGACTTCTTCTTCGGGCGTTTCAGCTCGACGTACCGCTTCTGCCAGGCCCACGGGCAGGTAGCAAACTGATAAAACTCCGAGAACGTGAATTCTTTCTTCGCCACGATCTTCCTTCTCCAGCTTTCCCGGCGTGGCGGGGAGAAGTGTACCCCGCTATGCGCCGAAAGGCAACCTGATTCGTATCGTCCAGGACAATATTTCTATACCGTGGGGCTGTGACAGATCAGGTCACAGGCGGCTTCGGAGCTTCCTTGGGCTTGCGGAATCCCAGGTTGGTCCTGGGAAGCCCTTCGAGAAATTTCCCCGCGTCTTGCGGATAGGAGATCGACCGTCCCCGGACGGGGGGATGGGCCAGGGGTCCAGGGTTGTTCCCGTTCCTCCTGGGCTTGTTTGGCCAGTAGATTCCGAGTTTGGTCGAAAGTTTCCTGACTTCCAAAGAGAGGTATCCCGTTCCGTCGCGGATGTGTTTCTCGACGTTTTCCCGGCAGGAAGCGCACTGGAACCAGTCAGTTTGGGGCCTGGTACCGCCGCGGTGGAGGCAGATTATTGAGTTGACGTCGAATCTTCTTCCTGGCGGAGGCATGAATTATCCTCTGTAAACGCAGCTTGGATCGAAGATGTCGGAGAGCCGTCCGCGGTCCTCCATAAGCCATTCGGCCAGGGTCTTCTTGGACTCGAGCACTTTTTGTACCCTGCGGTCTACCGTGTCCTCCGTGATGAAATCGACGTAGGTCACTGCGTTCGGCTGTCCCGGCCTGTGGTGCCGGTCTTCCATCTGTTCACGGAGGGCGTACTCGAAGACTCCTGAATAGACGAAGGCCAGATGGGAACACGTCAGGTCGATGCCCATTCCGCCGGTCTGGATCTGGCAGATGAGGACGCTTCCCGGCGTGATCCGGAGGTTCGCGATGGCGCCTTCCCGGTCCTTCACGTCTCCGTGAATCTGGAACACTTCCCTCGACGGGAATTTGGCTCCAAGCATGGTGTCGATCTTCTCGATGTCGTGCCGGAAGCGGCACCAGACGACCACGCGTTCATCCTCGTCGACCTCCTCGAACGTTTCCGACAGGATTTCGAGTTTCGGGTTCGGGAGGTCGACCGTTTCTCTCGTGTCGGTGATGATGAACCCGTTGGCGATCTCCTGAAGTTTGACGATTCTCGCGGCTGCGTTCTTGATGTCGATGGCGCCGCCGGAAAATTCGACCCAGAACTTCCTTTGAGTCGACTTGTAGAGTTTGCGCTGCTCCGGGGCCATTTCGCAGACGCGTTCCTCGTAGACCTTCGGAGGAAGGTCGGGGAGGGCCTCCGCTTTCGTGACCCTGTGGGAAGGGAAGTTGATGATCTTGCGCAGTTCGTCTTCCCGTTGGTAGCCCACGATCTGGTGTCCCAGATAGCCTCCCATCTGGCAGTAGCGTTGCTTGAACATCCAGAAGGACCGTCCGAACCAGAAGGGGTCCATCACCATGAACTCTCCGAACACGTCGATCAGGTTCTTCGAGACCGGAGTTCCGGTCATGATGAGGACATACTTCGATTCCCTGGCAAGCCTGGCCAGGATTTTCGTGCGTTGAGCAGAGGGGTTTTTAATTTTTGTAGCCTCATCCGCCACGATCACGTCTGCAAATCCGGTCAGTTCCGCCTCGAGCGATTTCAGCTTCTCGTAGTTGATGAGGACAATGGACTTTTCCGGAAGTCCAGGCAGGAGCTTCCTGCCCTTCTTCACGTCTCTGATGATGTGCAGGCTTCCCTCCGTGGCGTGTTGGGTGAACTGCCTGGGCCATTCCGCATAGACGGAGAGAGGGCACACGATCAGGGCCCTCCTGGCGAGCCCTTTTTCAAAGAGCCATCCTGTCCCGGCCAGGGCCTCCGCGCTCTTTCCCGCTCCCATGGCGTGATAGAGCGCTCCCCTCTTGACCGTCAGCCATTTCTTGACCCCGGCTTCCTGGTGAGGCCACGGGGGGCGCCTCCATCGGATTCCGGACAGGTCCGGAACCTCGAGGTTCATCTTGGCGTCGACGATCTTTTGCGCCTCTTCCGGGAGAGGCCACCCGCGTTCAGTGAAGTACAGGCAGGTGACATACGAGAAATCGTACCGCCCTCTCCTGTTCGTGCCTGTGACGATCAGAGAGTTCTTCCGAAGCTCTACTTTCACGTTCTTCCCCCCTGGACCGGGCTCCGCTTCTTATGGAGCCTCCATGATCGAGAATTTCACACCGTCGTTCTTCGGGCTGTAAGGAAGCCCCAGGTCTTTATATTCGGAATGCTGAATCGCTTTCAGCTTTCCGTGAAGACTTAGGGAGTTATGGCTGATGATGATCTTCCCGGCTTTGGGGTCGGCTTTGAAGTATCTCATGCCGTAAGGAGACCCGAGAGTGGTATCTCCGCAGAATACCTTGACGATGACTCCGGGATTAACGTCTCCTTCGTTGAACCACAGTCCGGCATTCAGTCTTGACGAGTATATTCCAGGGACCTGTCCAATCGGAAAGGAGATGCTTGGGTTTATATCCAGAAGGAAGACGTAGAATCTGTGCCCCAGCTCGATTCCGCATCTCGCTCTGAGATGTACTAGGTTGTCGACTGCGGGAGGAGGCGGGTCTTTTTCCGGTTTTCCGATCCAGTCAGGTAGGCCTCCCGCAAAGAGCTTATCGAGGTCTTCCGGACGGATCATCTTTCCCCCGAATTCTCCTGACAAGATTTCTTATGCAGCAGATGCAGTATCCGATCAGCGGTGCGGCGGCTACAGCCGCCATGATCTCTTCAATTCAGATGTGGATCATCTCATCCTCCCTCCAGAGGGTGTTTCTCTTTAAACAGTTCTTTGACAATTTCTTTCACTTCTTCACGAGCTTCCTCGCAGAGGGAGGGGGGTCCCATGACCGGAAACCAGCTTAGCTTCTCGATGGCCAGTCTGGGCAGGGCTTCGAGAATTGTATCGAGATCAGACCAGGAAATCCTTTCCTTTCCGTTGACGCGGAAAAAGAGAGGATTTAGCTGGACGCCTTTATACTCGATTTCGATCACGGCTTGTCTCGTTTGGGCCAGCCTTTGCGACTCCGTATGATCTTGCAATCATACTGATTTATCTGACCGTTGGAGGATACGACAGATATAATCATTCCGTTCCAGCGGAATGACCCGCATACACTCCAGCAATTCTGCTTGGTTAGACCCTTTAGATCGTCGGCCCACGTATCGCGCTTTGCCTTACCGTTCATGCGTTTGGGCCAGTCGGTTTTCCACGCTTCCATCCAGCAATTCTGCTTGGTTAAAACCCTTTTCATGTGTCACCTCATATTCCACAGTAGAAATCATTCACGACTTCAGCCTGAAATTTATGGAGTCGAGATTGTCGAGAATGGACTCGTCGAACTTGAGGGCCGAGGAAAGCTCTTCTTTGGTTGGAGGATCAGGTTCGTTGACGGCAAACCGCTCGATGCGGTAGAGAAGGTTGTCGTTCTCTACTCTTATGCCACGACTTGCGATACTTATTCCCTTTATGGTGTACTCTTTCTCCGCTTCCATGTCGACTTCCGAGACAGGAGAATTAAGGAATTTCCCGTTGCCCATGTAGGCAAAGACGATCTTGAGGGTGACCTTGTCTCCGATCTTGACGGAGTGAATGTCGTCTGCAGTCAGCATTTTCTGCATGGGCTACCTCTTGAAGAATTTCAGCGCGTCCTCGGGGTCGGGGAGAGAGACGGCCTTGGCCATTTCTTCCGGAGTGATCGGTTCTTCTGCGATCAACTCGAACGAGGTGCGGATGGAGTGACTACTCCATGAATAGGGTGATCCGCATTCGCAGTGGTCGAGAGTGATATCTCCTCCGGCTCCGATATTAACGATTTCGAATTCTTCTCCGAACTTATAGTGAGATTCGAAGCTTTTGGTGGCGCGAATTCTCATCCCTACGTTGAGGACCTGGTTTAAGTTCATGGTTTTACCTTCATGAATCTGGCGACTTCTTCGATGTCCGGCAGGTCGCGGGCCAGACGGGCCTCTTCAGGAGTAATCGGATCGTCTTTTAACGAGAATTCGCCCTCTATCAGGAACCAGCCGATCTTCCTGCCAAAGGAGCCGGACAGAGTTACGCAAAGTGCACCGTTGCTTGCGCGTGAGAAAATGCTGTCTACTTTTACAAGGTCTCCTTTGCGGATGTCATGGTAGTGGTCGCAGGTGCAGACCAGGATATCTCCGGGATTTACCGAAAGGCTTGAAGTCACGGTTTCCTCCTGAGGAACTCGGCAGCCTCTTCGGCTGATGGGAGGGGTTTGGCCTGGGCGGCTTCCTCGGGGGTGATCGTTTCTTCCCCGATGAGGAACCTGTGGAGGTGCCACCCGCCGCAGGACCCTTTCCTTCTGATCATAGGGCAGCTATCTCCGAGTTGGCAGCTCTTGAGAGTGATGTTCTCATAATGGTTGACATCATCGACGGTGTAGATTCCTCCGCAGACGATGTGGCCTCCAGGCCCAGTCCCGGCTCCTTCGAGTCGGGTACCAGGACCCACGAGGCCTTTGCGGATGTCGTCTATGGTGAGGATTCTTTTCATCTGCAGGCCTCCGCGATTATTTCTTCGAGGGTGCCGCCTTTCCCGATGGCGGAGAAGGCCCTGATCGAGGCTTCCCTCTGCTTGTATCCGAGGCCGAGAAGGGCGCTTTCGACCTGGGACATGAGTCCCTTCTTTTCGGAGACTTCCGGGGACTCGAGGCCCTGCTGGATGTCAAGTCGGCGTTCCTCGACCTTGACACCGTCGGGGTCCCGCTTATGCTCGATGCGGATGATCTTCTCGGGAACGGGATTGCTGTGGGCATGGGAAAGCTTTACAAGGCGCTTCTCCAGTTCTCCGAAGATCGGGTACTGGAGGGCTGAAGGCCGGATTGCGTTGGCCAGTTTTTTGGCGGAGTTGTAGTAGGCTACTGCTTTCCCGGCAGAGTACGAAGGATTCCCGCCTCCGGATTCCGCGTCTCTGATGAATTTCTTCGACAGGCTCAGGAATTCGACGATGAGCAGGGACGCGTTGGAATGTCTCTCCTTTTTCGGGACTTCAGGGTCTGTGCCAAAGTCGATCACTGAAGGTCTCCTTCGGTTTTATCGACAATAGAGGCCCATTTCATGTAGAGGTGGTCGTTCTCCGCCTGGGTCAGGACGGTTCCGTTCAAGTCGTCGGACAGGGTGCAGAGGATCGCCTCTGTCGCCGTCATGACGAGTTCGATGGCTTCGGCGTCTTTTCTCTCATGGGCGCTCTTGGCGCACTCGATGACGATGTTTACGAGATTTGCGAATGCTTCCCGGATTCTCTTTTTCTCGTTTTCCATAGGGTTCATTCCGGGTCTCTTTCGAGACCCGGGGTGAACCCCGGCTCTTTCGAGCCGAGGTTGGGGATTCTGTGCTGGCAGAGGTCTTATGACCTCGTGCAATCAGCACACCCGAGGACCGCTGCCCCGGAAATCGTGTCGTGTCCCCGCACGGTGCCCCCGGAGTACGCGTTCACCCGAACGCGGTACTCCCGCTTCGTGCCGCACGAGCGGCACGGTCCGAAGTAGGCGAGTTCCCCCAGGAGGGGAATCCGCGCCACTCGGTGCCCGCCAGGGCTCATACCGCGGATTTTGCGGTACAGAGCCAGGCCGGGGCGGCAGACCACGCCCAGGAGGGTCGTGGGGATCTCCCACGCCATCCATCTGAACGTGATCCACAGGGCCCGTCGGAGGGCGTACACGACCGCGAGCCCCACGGTCGCCCCTACTGCGCCGGTCAGGAACGGATGCGCGTAGGCGAACAGCAGGGTTTTCAGGGCCAGAGCCTTGAAGAACCCCGGAGTCGCCGTCTGCACAGCCATCTCCGCCGTGCGGAAGAGGAAACCGCTCGCCGCGGCGAGCACATTGAGGCAGATCATGCCTCACCTCCTTATAAGAAGCCTCCTTGGAAAAGATCGGACATTTCAAGATTCCTGTCTAGAGCTTTTTCGAGCAGAAGAAACAGCCGGTATAGTCGAATTCGATTTTCACGAAGGCTGCGGAGGTCCCGAGGATTTTCGCCCCTACCAGTTTTCCGGTCTTCTTGTCCGGAAGGTTGCATCTCTGGCACGGTCCTATGGACCACATCTCCCCGGGTTTCGGAAGTCCCAGGACCGGAGGTTCCGGAGCCTTGGGAGGCTGGGGAACGAAGAGAACGGCATCTCTGACCTCCGGCTTTTTCGCGGCTTCCGTAAGGCCGGAGAGCCACTTCTTTGCCCGTTGAGCCAGCGTGGGCCCTTTGGGCCGTTCCGGGGCCGTGGGGGCGGCGGGAATACGTATGGAAACGGCTCCCGTCCTTGAAGGTGTCGCGGGAGTCCCGCTGGCCATTTTGAAGAAGTCCTCCTTGAGTTTCCTGGCCGCATCGCCGGGATTCTCGATCTCGTCCTTCTCGTTGATGACTTCGAGTTCCGGAGCCAGTCCCACCTTCCTGCGGAAGCTTGAGTAGTCCATCCCTCCCTTGATCGGGCCCGGGAGGACGGCTTTGCACTTGAGACAGACTCCGCCGTCCGTGTCCTGGAACGGGTAGATTTCCTCTGAGAGGCAGGCATTACAGCGGGTAGCCTCCTCGAAGATGGATTTCTCGACGGCATCTTCCGTCATGGCTTTCTCCTTATGAACTCCAGGGCCTCCGAAGGGTCGGGAACAGGATCGGCTGTCCCGCAGATATGTCGCAGCCGTCGAAATCTCTTAGAGGGGTGATCCAGTCGCCTTTTTTCACGATCATGTCAGATCTCCAGCACGGGCGGGTTCCCGTCCTTCCATTTGCACGCCCGGCACTGGACGGGCGGGGGAGGGTCGGTCTCGTTTTCGATGGATCGAGTGAGGCCTTCTGCCAAAGTTTTCCAGTTTTCAGGAAGCGGGGCCTTGCACCTGGGACACTTTCCCTGCCCGAAACAGGCGGGACAGAGTTCCAGGTCGGTTCCTTCGAGTCCTCCGTCTCCACCGCAGGTGAGGCACGCATTCGGCCACTTCCTGCGCTGCTCGAAAATTTTCTGTGACCTGCGGACTCTGGCCTGGATCGCGGGTTCCTTATTCAGGGCCGCCGTCGGAACCGGGGCCGGGGCCGGAATTAACTTCTCTTCTCCTGGCTTGGGAACGAGATATTCGGTCACGGCTTCTCCCTACATGATGTTTTTCATGGGACCTGAAAAATTGAAAGCGAGGTAGGACTCCTTTTCGTGGGAGACGATGTACCGTCTCATCTGGTTGATGAGAACGGCTGACGTGAACATCGAGACGTCGAGGACGCCTCGTTCCGTGCAAGGCAGGTCTGCCCCTTTCATGTCTCCCTTGGGAAACGTTTTGTCGTACAGCTTGATGTCCTCAGGGGATGTCGGGCTGATGGCGTAGCACTTGGCCATCTGGCCTCCGATCCGGGCATCGAGGAGAATCTTCACGGCGGAGTCGTACCGCACCCCCTCCCAGATTGCCTTGCGGACCTCGAGATCGTCGACTGCGGCAACCACGATGTCGCTTTTCAGCGACTGGCCCTCCCATTTCCCAAAGGCGGAGACCTTCGAGTCTCCTTCCGGAGCCAGGAGGGCGATCATGGCTTTCGTGGCTTCCGCTTTGTTGAGCCCGAGATGCTCCCGGGAATGAAGCTGGACCGGGAGGTTCTCGATCTCTACTTGGTCCATGTCGAAGAGCATCTGGTCCACGACTCCCATCTTCGCGAGTCCGATGCTCACGAAGCTCCCGATGGCCCCGCATCCGATGATGCTCGCCGACAACTGGAGTCGGTGCGGGTTGAAGATTCCCAGATGTCTCGCGTATGGCGAGGCGGTCTTCAGGGCTTCGGATACGAGGTCCATTCTCCCTCCTCTAGCCGTCGAGGTTGAACTGCCCGAACACGTCTTCTTCCAGTGACTTTGCTTCCTTGGAATCGAGAAGGTTGTGAATCTTGCCGAACTCACTTTGGCTCGCGGGCCAGTACGAATAGGTCTTCTTCTTGACGAGTCTTTTGACCTCCTCCGCGGCTTCCCTGTCTTCGTCGGGCAGAAAATGGATGATGCAGGGAAGGGTCGCCTTGAACGGCGAGGCGATGTCCACCACTGCACTGTAATCCTGACTAAGGTTGACTACGAGGGAGACCCACCACGAGTTGGGTCCGGAGGTCATCGCTCCCAGGGCGCCCAGCAGGGACGACGTGTCCCTGTCTGTTCCCGAGAATTTGACTCCCATATCCACGTGGGAGTGCCAGACGACCTTGACTTTTGCGATGTCGGGGTACTCCCCGATGAACTTTGCGCAGGCTGCAGGAAGGACGTCGCAGCTTGCGCTGGCGACCTCCTGTTCCAGGATCATGGGGTTCGAGACATGGATAGTTCCGTCCATGATCTCGCCGTGCGCCACTCCGATGATCTCGTCGGGCTTGGCGGCGCGGCAGTACGCCATGATTTTCCTCCAATCCCTGGAGGGCATCTTGATGATGACAGGGTCCTCTTTGTCGGCCATAGTTTCTCCTTATTTACGCAGAAACGCTTCTGGGTTCCTCGACTGTTGTGACGTTCACCTCGGGTTTCGGGAGCGATTTCTTCTCTTCTTCACGGCGGGCCTGGTCGTCCTTGACCCACTCCGTGATGTACCTGCCCCAGGCGTCGGAGGTGTCTACGTTCTCAAGCCATTTGAGAACGCACATAATAACTGCCTCGAACTCCCTTTTGGCGGCAAACCGGGGGAGGATATCCGTCATGTTGCCCTTGCACAGGTTCCCGTCCTTGACGTGGGGGTGGTGCCAGTGCTCACCCTGGTACGTCAGGGTCTTGGAAACGTTTCTGATCTCGATGTTGAAGTCGGTGAGGCGGACCGTCACCTCGTATGCCCCTAACCTGACGGGCTCCGTGATCGTGATTATCCCCGTCCGGTCAGGACATTCCCACTCGCAGGGGAGCGATTTTTTCGGGGTCCACTTGATCTCTCTCGTCGTGAAGGAGATTCGGTCGGAAGCGACCCTGATATGGGTGACCGCTCCGGATCTCTCGAGTTTCCTGAGACGGTTCCACTCCTCGTGGGCCTTTTCTTCGAGGGAGGTCGAAGCCACCTTCTTGAGGGCATCGGTTCGGATTCTCTCCTCAAAGAGGGCTTTTTCCTCCGCGTAAAGGGACTGCTGAAACTTGGTGATCTGTCTTTCCCTCGCGGAGACGCGGCTTTCCAGTTCTTCGATCTCGCCCTTGATGCTTCCCGAGACCACGGCGATGAACTGCTTGATCTCCAGCTTTTCGCGTTCCGTGGCCTGGGAGGCCCAGATGTCTTTCCAGACCTTTGTCGACTTCTCGTCGACATGGTTCGCCAGAACGATGGCGAACATTAACATGTGATCGTAAATTTTCTTAGTGCTCTCCTGGCTTGATCTCGTGTCGAACAGGACCCAGACATCATAGGCCGCGACCTCGAACAGAGGGATGCAGTCATCATCGCTCATGACGATGCCGTAGTATCCCGGAGGGAAGATGTTCAAGGGAGTCTTGATCTCCTCCCCGCGAATTTTCACGGTTTCGACCGTCCTGGCCCTGTCGGAGGATTCCAGACCGTTCGACGGTCTGGAGTATTCGTGGATCGTGATTTTCCCCTTCTTTCCGGAAGGAGGCGAGGATGCTCCGACGAGCCGTTGTTCCAGAGTCACACTCTTGGGCATCCTGATCAGGGTGCCGTGGAACCGGTAGACGTTTTCCTGGACCGGAGCGTGCTTCTTGAGGATGACTTCCGCTTTCGGAAAATCGCACTCCTCGACCCAAACGTCCCCGCTCCTGTTGATGAAGAGCAGTTTTTCCTTCGTGAAGGCCGCGATAGCCTCCGCTGGAAGGTTGCCGAGATTTTTCAAGGCCATAATGATCTCCTACGCTATTGGAATATCCGGATAGGCCACTGCCTTGACTTCCACCCCGAAAACTGAAATCGTTCTCTCTCTTACGGTCGTGAACTTGCAGCTGTCTCCCGGGAACAGAAACGCAAGGTCGCAGAGCTGCAGCATCGCGTCGTCCCGGCGAACGGGGGTGGAGCATCCGACTTGGATGATGGACGCTCCTTTCTCCCTGAAGATTTTCAGGATGGCATCCTCGGAAGGGATGCCTCTCTTATAGAGAAGGATGTCGCTACCGTGGAGTTTCGCGGCTTCGTTTGCCCAGGTAGCGTCCTTCCTTGAGGGGGACACGAACAGGGCTACCTTCTTGACTCCAGGAGTTCCCCTGTTCATGCAGACGTGACCTTCGAACTTTAGCCTGGTCTCGAAATAGTTTCCGCAGATGACGCACTTGATACGCGTTACTGGTTTTCCCGTCTTGGCGAGAACCTGAGCGATCTCCAAGACAGTATTTCCGTTTACGTTGTTGACGAATTTCAGCTCCTTCTGAAGGAGACCGGGAGCCGAGTGGAACTCCAGGAAGTGTTCGTGGACCTCTTTCAGGTCTTTCATGGGTTTGAGACATTTTGCGCACATCATCGGTCGGTCTCCAATCCTTTCCCGCATTGTCCAGCAGGGATGGTTCAGGGCACTCTTTTCATCCCAGGACGACCACACGGAACGACAGATCCCGCACCACGATAATCCCAGTTTCCTCAACTCGATGCCGAGTGAGTCGTTGTGCCAGACTCCATCGTGTAGCTTCTGACTGACAAATATTTCTCGATCACACTTGGGACACTTCTTATGTTTCTCGTGACTGTGATGGATGGAAATATGAGTTTCCATGGTGGTAGAAATTCTATAACCGCATTTGGAGCAGAACTCGAATCCGGTACCCATATTCGGATGGACTGCGCCTCCGGAGAAACGCAGTCCACCCAGTACGGCTACCGTGCCAGGAGCCGGAAGGAGGCCTACGCCCCCTTCAGGTTGGACATGAGGACGATGGCGTCCTCGTGGGCGATGGGCCTCCCCTGCCAGTTGGGAGTGCTCTCGCCATTTACCCAGACCTCGATCCCCGCTCCGCTGGGGATGTCGACTCCGATCCGGGCGAACAGTCCGCCGAGGGTCTCTCCCTCGGTGAACGTGATCTCGCGGCGCTCCTGGCCCGCCGCCGAAATGCGACACTGGGGCATCTCTCACCTCCTTGCAAGAAGTCCAGTGTTCTATCAGGAAACGATTCCGTTCAGGTTGTCCAGGGCGGAGTTGAGGTCGTTCTCGCGCAGGGTGGTTTCGATCCTGCGGACGACTTCGTTGACTGCGTCGTTGTCCAGGGTGGGGCCGATGCCCTCGTCCTCCATGAGGCCCTTGATCCCGTCCGACGAGATTAGCTGGTCGATCCCCTGGAGGATGACTTTGATGACGGCATCGCGAGCGCGTTGAAGGATCTCGGGGCCAGGAGACGGGGTTTCGCGGTCCTCCTCCTCGTCGTCCTCGGGAGCCTCTTCCTCGGTCTCGGGGGCCGGGGCGGGAGCAGGCGTGAACATACGCGCCACGTCCTCCCTCAGCTTGTCCTCCGCTTCAGACATGAATTTCTCCTTTCAGTTCGGATTCTTTCGACTCAAGCAATTTTCTTTCGTCGCGGATTCCGTGGAGTGCCTGGACTGCCACTTCCTCCTGTTTAATGCTGTCGACGATCTCGTTGTTGATCTTGACCTTCTCGGCTTCCAGGAGGATATCAGGAGATGTGTCAAGATAGGACGTGACCAGCTTGAAAATGACAGTCCTGATGACGTCGTGAGCGGAACTTGTGGCGCCGGAGTTCCAGTCTCCCTTGGATCTCTTGATCCTGTAGTAATCCGAATATTTCCAGTGCCATTTGCCGTCTCGCTTGTCGATCTCGAACGAGGCGGAGGCCTCGTAAGCGATTCTGTTTATGGTAAGGCTGCTCTTCGTAACGGAGGCCCTCTTCCCGC
>Ga0315274_10005043_pt1 | contig 19361 bp, 15 predicted proteins | sample YL17G02_20_MG_FD_203700 | JGI IMG/M metagenome (GOLD analysis project Ga0315274, IMG submission 203700) | Sediment microbial communities from Yellowstone Lake, YNP, Wyoming, USA - YL17G02_20 | ecosystem: Environmental > Aquatic > Freshwater > Lake > Sediment | place: USA: Wyoming | collected... | reverse complement strand
CGACAGGGGCTAAGGTGTAATAGATAATTATTGTCAGGATGGAAAACAAACAGCTTATGCCACCCAATTTTGGTCAGATATAAACAATATTTTAAAATCTAATTTGATAAAACAACGTGCAACTAAATCATTTAACTCCTAACTGAAAACTCAACCAATCTACATCAACAATATTTTCAGGGATGGGATAGCTCAAGGAAGTCGAAAAACCTGATTTCACTAGATTTCTAGATTGTGCCCTTCCTTGCCATAATCCCCTCCAATTACATTCCCTTCTGAGGGGATTATTAAGAATCTATTATTAATACTTTTAGGACACTAGGGAAATTTCCCTCCTGCATGTACTGCACAGCCTTCTGCTGAAGCTCTTGACCTATAGTGTTAACCTTTTCCTGTACCGGCAATAGGTCAACAGGGCTCACAGCCATTGCCGCTGGGAAGGAAAGCATCAAAGCTGCCAAAGCAGCAAAGGCACAGATGTAGTTGGTTTTCCTGTTCATGTATCTTCCAGCCAGCAAATAACTATTGTTAACATATAAGGTTATCGGGCCGTAGCCACTGATTAGCTGCTCAAATATAAGAGTATTAGGCTATTGCTTTACATATTGCGGCATAAAGGTGACAATAGCTCTTGGACTCTTGCGAGATCATTGGGAGGATAGCCACATTTGATCCTCCAGACGCATTGGCTTTTTCCTTGAACTCCAGAGCATCCGCCGCATCACCATATAAAGGAGCCGGCTAATTTTTGGTAGTCTACCGATAATGAGTTGTTGAACATGAAAACCGCAGCAAAAGACCTCGTCTGCCTAGATGGCACTTATGGAGAGCCAATCGATTACAATCAACTTCTCTCGTGCCAGCCATGCGATCCGCGAAGGATCGGTCAACTCAATGAAGGTAGACTACCTAATTTTTCGTTGGCACAAAAGTCCCTTGATCCTCCGTTGTTATCCCAAATGTGAACCGCAGAGGAAAGCTTTATTTCGCAGAAGGTGCCCATTTCGGAAGAGAAAGCTAACGGAGTGGTGGTTTGGCATGGATTTGGCAGGAAAAACAATACTTGCCCTTCTGGCGGCAATATTTATAGCCGGCCTGGGAATGGCTGCCGAAAAAGATTCCGGGAAGAGCATGGGGGACGCAAGCGCAGAGCTGGGATTAGAGACCTTCCCCGTTGTCCTGGAGGAGGCTGGCCTGGCAGGAACTGTGGAGAACATTGGGATTCTGCTCATCGGCAATGGCTCCTTCGCCGTCTTCGCTCCCCAGGACGATGCCTTCTTCAACATGAGCACGGAGCTGGAGGCTCTGCAGGAGAACAGGACCGATCTTAGGAGAGTTCTGAGCTATCACCTGGTCTGGAATGAGGGCCTCGACAACCTCAGCCAGGTATCCTCCTTGAAAACGCTAGAGGGAGAGAACCTGACCATCGATCATGACGATGGTCTGAAGGTGAATGGAGCAAAGGTGCTGGAGTCAAGGAGCTACGACAATGGCACCGTCTATGTAATCGATAAGGTTCTTCTTCCAGAGAAGACCTCTGGCGCAGGATTGGGCGTGATAGAGGCCGCCAGTGAGCTGGGGACGGAGAAGTTCGCCGCGGCCCTTCAAGACGCGGGCCTGGTGGATACTCTAAACGGCAATGGACTGCTGGGCTTTGAGACTCTATCCCAGGGACCTTTCACCGTCTTCGCCCCCTCAGATGAGGCCTTCAATAATGTGCCCAAGGCGGTCATGGACTCCATCGAAAAGAAGGAGAGAGGCATGACGACCCTTCTCAGCTACCATCTGGTTGAGGCAAACGCATTGAATACCACAGAAGCTGGATCGTTGAAGACTGTTGGAGGAGAATCCCTGCCTGTAGACGTGAGGAACGGCCTGGTGGGCGGGGCCAGAGTTCTGGATTCCATGAGGTACGATAACGGAATAATCTATGTGGTTGACCAGGTACTGATTCCCGTAAAGCTGAGCATGTAGTCCGGAAGAGAAGGCCTCAGGATGGAAGCATGCCATCCTGATAATTATTTAGCTTTTATTCATTTTTTGCTTATAAATTATTATTATAACAATATTGTTCTCAATCTAGTGCCCTTTCATAGAAAGTTGACCAGATTTATCAAAACGGCTTATCACCGGCAAACGAGATTCCAATCGTGAGCTAACAAAGGTTGTTTTCGATGAATCCTATTCCCGCTTGGGGGTGCGGCAATAAGAAAAAAAGGATCGTGAGCCTCTATCTTCCTGATATGGAGTGTCCGAAGGATCAATGCAGCTCATCCGGACTCCCTGGGAGGGGGCGCTCTCCTCCGCACGGGCCCCGCGGGCACCGGGAGGATAGAGCAAATCGATCTATCAACCGTTCTCGCCACCCGGCGTGTGGTGTTCCCCGCGAACGCTGGAGGGTTACCGCCCGCGGCCTTGAGCGGGAGCTAAAGGCGCCGGGGCGACACACAAGGAAGCATAGTAGTAATAAGTCGAAAGCTTCTAGCGCCCGAGGACAGCCAGACCCGGGAGAGGAGACCCGAGCCAAACCAGCATGCAACTCGCCATGCCACATCACACTTGAGCACATCAGAGCTGGCCGGCTGTGAGTGGGAAAAAAGATGACATTATAAAATGGAGATGCCTGATCATCACCTCTGAATAGGGCAGCGCCAGGACTTCCATCCCGCCAGGCCACCCAGCACTACCGTCAGATCCGTCAACCCCCGGGCCTGCAGATAGCTGGCAGCAACCATGGAGCGCAGGCCGCTTCCGCAGAAAACGTAAACCCTGCGGTCTGCGGGTACCTCGCTCTCGTGCTCCGGCAGTTGCGTAACGTGGATGTGCTGCGTTCCCTTGATGGCTCCATCCCGGCGCAGCTCTTCATCGCTCCTCACATCCAGAATCCAAACGGGGGCCGGGGCGTCAAGAAGATGGCACAGGGTCTGAACAGTGATTGTCTGAATAGAAGAGCTCTCCAAGCCGGCCATATGCCAGGCCAGCATTCCACCCGCCAGATAGCCTGCGATCTCGTCGAACCCAATCCGCCCCAGAATATCGGTTGCCTCCGTAGGATCGTTGGTCGGCGTCACCAGGAGGATGGGTTTTTCATAAGTCAGGAACCAGCCGGCGAAGCTGGCCAGTCCCTCCAGCCAGATATTCTGAGCTCCTGGAACATGGCCCGCACTGTAGCACAGCTCCATCCTGGTGTCCAGCACCTGGGCCTCTTTGACCAGCTTCTGAAAGTCTCCGGGCGGCAGAGGCTGGGGCGCGGCCAGCCTTCTTGCGTGTGCTCTCTCCAGGTTGACCTCTTCCATCTTGCGAAAGTAAGGCGGCCGCTCCAGCTGGCTTTTTGTCATGCTGTCCACGAACTCCTCTTTCGTCTTGACCTGTAGCTTGGGATTGAACTTCCGCTCTATGCCTATAGTAGTCCATATCCTCTCTGCAATTGATTCGCCGCAAACAGATCCAGCGCCGTGGGCCGGGCAGACTATTATCTCGTCCCCCAATGCAAGAAGCTTGTCGAAGATGCTATGGTAGAGGAGAAAGGCGAACTCTGCTGACCTGTCCCTGCCCAGGAGATCGATTCGGCCAACATCCCCGGCGAAGAGGGCATCCCCCGTGAACACAATCCAGGGAAGTCCCCCAGAGTCCCGCAGGAGATAGCTCATGCTCCCCGGAGTATGGCCAGGAGTGAGAATTGCCTCCACCTCCAGACGGCCTATCCTCCATCTCTGGCCTGGCTGGGCAGCTCTGCCATACCTGTACTCCCACTGGGCATCGGCGTGCCAAACTTCAGCGCCGGTGAGGCTGGCAAGCTCTTGGCTGCCGACGACATAATCCTCATTTCTGTGAGTCTCAAAGATATTGACGATCCTCATCGTGGCAGCTGTGGCCTTCTGCACGTAAATCTCACAGTCGCGCCTGGGATCTATGACTGTAGCCTCATTTCTGTCCCCTACCAGATAGGAGTAGTGGGCCAGGCCCGGGGATACTATTCTTTCTAGAAGCATAAAGCACCCGAAGATTTGACAGTTTATCGATATCTCAGCGTGGATTCTCCCCGACTACTGTAGGATTCTCAGGATAGGAGGACCATTCTGTAAAGGAGCCCTCATAGATCAACACCTGCTCATGCCTCAGGTAGAACTTGAAGAAGAGAAACTCATTGGTGGCTTCTCTTCCCGTTCCGCAGTAAATGAGCACCGTCTTCTCAGGCGTGACGTTGAACTTGCCGACGATCTGCCTCAGCTCTTCGTTCATCTTGAGTAGCCTAGCGTTCTCCTTGCTCATTAGGCTGCGCCAGGGAAGGCTGTTGGCCCCCGGAATGTGGCCGCGCTTGATCCACAGGCCTCCATCCTTGTAGACCTCAAAGGGCCGGGCATCGAAGAGGGCTACATTTCGGCCGTCTTTGAGGCTCTTGAACTCCTCGAGATCCACGAAATATTTGCGCAGCTGAGCCTTGAATTCTTGGGGCTTCTGCCTCGGGAAGACCTTGGTCAGCTCCCGGCCCTCTTCTTTCCACTTCTCGAGGCCGCCGTCCAGGATGTAGACGTTGTTGTGGCCAAACCGCACCAACGAGTAGGCCATCATGGTCTGCTCTAGCCCGTCGCCCATTCCTGCGGCGCACTTGCTGTACCTTCCAGCCGAGGAGTAGACCACCACCTTTCTATCTGTATCCAGCCCCGCCCGGCTCAGAATCGGCTGTATCGATGCCATGGGCACAAAAACGGCCGGCAGGCCATTCCAGGAGGACCTGAAAATCCCTTCATTGAGATAGACGGCCCTGGGCAGATGGCCCATGATGTAGTCATGAACATTGGGCTGCACGTCCAAGACCATCAGATCGTCGTCGTTGATGTTGTCGGCAAGCCACTCCGTTGATACCCATTTCACCTTGCTTTCGCCTGAGGGATAGGGAGACGTTTTAGCCATCTTTTGGAGCCTCCTGATGTCGAAACCGCGTGAGATGCAATGCGTTGGTTCTTTCCCAAATTTATCTCAATTCAACGAATCAGCCTAGCCTGCCTCTTCCTAAGATCAAGGTTCAGAGCTTGAGTCAATGCTCCAGATCCCACTGGAAAAGAGATCCGGACTACCAACGGACTGGAACGAATCAACAAGGAGCTCAAAAGGAGATCAAGAGTCGTTGGAGCATTTCTTAGCAACGAATCATTCATAAGGCTCTATGTATCGATTCTGATAGATATCAATGAAGAGTGGATGACTACTAAAAGGTATTTATCTATGGATGTCGATTAAGATCCGGGAATACAGGGCGCTGTCAAATTAGAGAAAATTCGGCAAACTGCCTCGGCAGCAAAGGCCAGCGGACTAGGGAGTAGTGATAGTATACTGCAACAATTTCAAGCTAAGAGCGCCTGAATAATAGCAAGGTCGAAGGTAAGGTCGATCCGGGCGAGGGTTAGAGATGCAGGACTTTTCAACTTTAGTAGGAGGGACAGCCGGAGAAGGCATAAACGAGGCTGGAGTCGCCATTGGACGTCTTTTCAATCGGTTAGGCTATCGTATCTTTATGTACTACGACTATCAGTCTCTCATAAGGGGCGGTCATAACTTCTCTCTGGTGAGGGCATCGGAGCATAAGATTGGCGTTCACCTCGACAAAGTCGATGCCATCGTAGCCTTGAACCAAGAAACTCTGAAGCTGCATAAAAAAAGGCTGAAGGAGAGCTCTATCGTAATCTACGACTCCGAAAAGGTAAAAGTGGAGGAGCTCAAGGCCAGAGCATGCGGCTTGCCACTGTCCACCGTACTGAATGATGAAAAGGCACCTGCCATAATGCGCAATACCTGCATCATAGGCGGATTCTGCAAGGCCACAGGGATAAGCTGGCCCATCCTTGAGGAGGTCCTGCGCAAGCATATTCCTAAAGAGGCGGACCTCAACCTGAAGGTGGCCCGCCGAGGATACAATGCCGCCGAAGAGATCATAAAGATAGATGCTCTGGACCGTCCCGGCTTCCCCGTCCTCACCGGCAACCAGGCCATTGGCCTAGGCCTGCTCAAGGCCGGGCTGGAGGCCTATGTCGCCTACCCCATGACCCCCTCCACCAGCCTGCTTCACTTCATGGCCGGCTATGCTGCAGAGTTCGGCCTCAAGGTGGTACATCCAGAGAACGAAATTGCTGTCATGCTCATGTCCCTGGGCCTGGCCTACAGCGGGGTCAAGACGGCCGTGGGCACCTCAGGAGGCGGCTTCTGCCTCATGAACGAGGGGCTGAGCCTGGCCGGCATGGCCGAGCTGCCGGCAGTGATTGTTCTCGGCCAGAGGACCGGCCCCAGCACCGGCCTGCCCACCTATACCGGCCAGTCGGAGCTGCACTATGTGCTGAGCGCCGGACAGGGCGAGTTCCCCAGGTTTGTCGTGGCTCCCGGAGATGCGGAGGAGGCCTACAGCTGGTCCGGAGTGGCGCTGAACATGGCCTGGAAATATCAGCTCCCCTCCTTCATCCTGAGCGACAAGACCTTGAGCGAAAGCCTCTACAGCTTCGACCTTGCAGCCGCAGGAGAGCGGAGAGAGGAGGAGCCTCTTTTATGGGAGGAGGGTGAGGGCTACAGAAGATACAGCTACGCAGAAACTGGAGTCTCGCCTCTGGCTTATCCCCCCCGGAAGGGTGAGGCAGTAAAGGTTAACAGCTACGGTCATGATCAGATGGGAATAACAACTGAAGATCCCGAAATAACCAAAGAGATGGCCGACAAGCGTCTTGCTAAGGGGCAGTCACTGGCCAGAGAGCTGGAAGGCTATGAGACGGTGAAAGTCTACGGCCAGGGCAGTACGGCGCTTCTGTGCTGGGGATCGAACAAGGGGGTTTGCATAGAGGCTGGGAAAGATCTCGGCCTGAAGGTGGTCCAGGTGGTAGTTCTGTCGCCCTTTCCTGCCGGCAAGCTGGGTGAGGCCATGAGAGGGGCTGAAAGGCTGATCGATGTGGAATGCAACTCCACTGCACAGCTGGCAAAGCTGGCCGGGCTCTATGGATTACAGGCCGATGACCTTGTTCTGAAATACGACGGTAGGCCGTTCTCCCTTGAAGATCTGGAAGAAGAGCTAGGGAGGAGGGACGCATGAACCCCAAGGATCTGGAAAGCTATGCCAGGAACACCTGGTGCCCTGGCTGCGGCAACTTCTCCATTCTGAATGCCATGAGAACAGTGCTCGCCCAGCTGCATGAGGAGGGCTGCCCTATCGAAAACTTCGTCCTGGTCTCGGGAATTGGCTGCCACGCCAAGATAGTGGACTACCTTAAGGTGAACAGCTTCTACTCCATCCATGGCCGAACCCTGCCTGTGGCCATGGGCATTAAGCTCGCCAATCCCGATCTCAAGGTCATATGCTTCTCCGGGGATGGAGACTCTCTGGCCGAAGGCCTGGACCATCTCATCTTTGCGGCCAAGAGGAACATCGATATCACCCTAATCCTGCACGACAACCGGGTCTATGGCCTCACAGCCGGCCAGTTTACTCCAACGTCCCCGCAGGGCTTCAAGGGCAAGTCTACGCCTTTGGGATCAAAGGAGCTTCCCATGAATCCCCCGGAGCTCATGCTGGCCAGCGGCGCCACCTTCATAGCTCGAGGATATACTCACGGAATTGAAACTCTCCAAAAGCTCTTTAGAGAGGCCATATTGCACAAGGGATTCTCCTTCGTAGACGTCCTGCAGGTATGCGTGAGCTTCTTTAACCTCTACGAGTCCTACAACAGGCGCGTCTTCGAGGTCAAGGGCAACGATACGTCCAGCTTCGAGGAGGCTCAAAAGATAATCAGATCCTGGAGCTATGACAATAGCGAGGCGGCTATCCCCCTAGGCAAGTTCTACCAGGTTGACGCCCCCACCTTCGACCAGGTCTTTCCCGGATACGAGATAAAAGCAGTTGATAGGGATGCACAAATAAAAAAGGTGTTAGAGGATCTCACTTAGCGGGGACCTTCCTCTGCGCTCTTTGCCGCAGAAGCTAGCTTTTTCTTTTGAGAAGGGGGATGTGATAAAAGATGTATCGTTAAGTACAAATTTTCTTATGACTCTAGGATCGTCATGGCAATATCCATTTACCGGCATTTTTCTCTTCCATGCACCCTCCTGGCGATGGCCATCTTCATCTCATATGCCGTCCTGGCACCGGCCTGTGCCGGCATGGGGGCTGCACCCAGCGCCCGGTCATTAGCGCCCTCTTTGAGCCCTTCTCCTGTTCCCGGACCGATCTCCAGCTTTGTCCCGCCGCCGGGGGTGATGCCGGTGGTCGTGCTGCAGGGGGATGCCTATGAGATGGGATACCAGTACGGGCTGCAGGTGCCGGAGTACATTGCCGTCGTCAGAGATGCCGCCTGGGCAAGTGCTCTCTCGATACAATCCCGTGAGGAGATCCTGAAGAACTGTTCCGTTTACCGCCGGTACATCGCCAGTGAGCTTCCCGGATTTGACTTCCCTGCCTTCTTCAGGGGAATCTCGGATGCTATGAACCAGCAGGCCATCCCCTTCAGTGAAGACGACCTCATCGTCATGCTCTATTACGCCTATACCTATGCCCCGAAATATCCTGACCATTGCACGGCTTTGGCGGTCTATGACAACACCACGACAGGAGGGATGATCGGCGCGGTGAACTTCGACTTCTACACCGTCCCTGTCAACTCCTATGCTGTAGTGCTGGCCATGTACCCCGAAGACGGTTACTCCTGTATCTTGCCCTCAGGAGCGGGGCGTCTGGGCAGCAACAGCGTAGTCAACGAAGAGGGAGTGGTACACTTTGTGACGGCCTCGCCCACCGGAGGGCAAGGCGACACTGGACCGGGCACAATCGGCTTTCTCCAGCTGGCCTATGTGGGGATGCGGGCTCGGTCGGTCTCTGAGGCTGAAGGGCTGATCATGAATTTCACCCAGGTCCTAGGCCTCAACCATCTGATCGCCGATCAATCCGGCCGGGCGGAGGTCATCGAGTCGACCAGAGCCCGGCATGCCATCCGGAAGATGGGCGACAACGGAGAGAAGGGCCATCTCATCGCCGCCAACCATTACCTGAACCAGTCCATGAAACCCTCTCAGCCGGTATGGGATCCTCGGGAGTACTACCCCTCCAGCTACTTCCGATATATCACCGCCGAAAAGCAGATCACTGCAGCCGGAAAGGGTCTCAACTATACGGGAGTCAGGGACATTCTCGCCCTGACCGACTGGTGGGATGGAAAGGATTGGCATTACGATGATCCATGGAGCGGAAACAGCATCAACCGCTTTGAACCGGATTTCGCCACGCTGTACTCGCTCATCGCTGTTGTTGGCGATCACATCGTCTCCATCTGCTCCGGCAACCCCGGCTTGCCCTACTGGGGAACGCTGGCATCAGGTGAAACAGGGACTTATGTGAACTACAGCCTTGGGGATAGCCCGGAGGCCATGGTCCAGGAGCTGAAATTCCAGGCGAGGATGGCGATGTGGAGGACTGTGCCCCTGATGGCGGAAAGTCCGCCGGACAGGGCCATCGTCAGCTGGGCTGAAGCCGAAGACCGATACTGCGAAGGAGTCTGGTGGCTTGACAGAGCAATGCTCGAGGACGGCAAGACTTTTCGGGCGGTCGCACTGGGCAGATCGGCGACTGCCTTTTCGATGGTTCTTGCCACCGTTGGAGAGATCCAGAGGATCTGCAAGGACAGGAGGGAGAGCTGAAAAGAGGAGTGTGTCGGGGATTTCTGCTTACGCTAGTTTGTTTCGGCCCTCTCCAGGTCTGGCTGTCCTCGGCGCTTCTGCTACATTCTTCTTACTACTGCGCTTCTTTCTGTGTCGCCACGATGCCTTTAGCTCCCGCTCGAGGCCGCGGGCGGTTACCTCGGGCGTCCGCGGGGAACACCACACGCCGGGTGGCGAGAACGGTTGATGGATCGATTTGCTCTTCACACTCCCGGCGCCAGCTGGCATGTGAGGATGGAGTGCACGATGGAGCGTACCTCTGGTTAAGACAACCTATTGTTGACTCACCACCGATGGCAGCGGCAGGGAAAAAATTGACAAAATAATAGAGGTCTCTTCAAAGATCATATCCTCTCGAAGAGGTCCACCTTCATGCCCTTCGAGCGGTGCCCTTTCATGGAGGCACTTATGGCCTTGCGGTAGAACTTCTCCGTATACTCCTTGGCCATCCGGCGAGCGGAGAAGTTCGGACCGGTATTCTTCATGGCCTCCTTCATAACTCTCACCCAGCCATGAGGGACGCCCTTCTCGTCCACCTGATAGAAGAGGGGAACCACCTGCTTCTCAATGATGTCGTAGAGGGCCTGGGCATCTTGGGCATCCCTATCTGCACCGTCAGCTCCCGGAAAGGCCCAGCCGTTCTTGCCGTTGTAGCCCTCCATCCACCACCCGTCCATGATGCTCAGATGAGGCACGCCGTTCAGAGTAGCCTTCATGCCGCTCGTTCCCGAGGCCTCATTGGGCGGCAGGGGATTGTTAACCCAGACGTCGACTCCGTGCACCAGGTACTGAGCTAAGAGCTCGTCGTAGTCCTCAACAAAGGCTATTCGCCCTCCAAAGGCCTGGTCCTTGGCGGCATTGAAGACCTGCTGCAGCAATAGCTTGCTCTTCTGATCATCCTGGTGGGCTTTTCCGGCGAAGACTATCTGCACCGGACTCCAGATGTCGTTTAGAATCTTCTTCAGCCGCTCCATGTCATTGAGAAGCAGGGTGGGCCTCTTGTATGAGGCAAATCTCCTGGCGAATCCCAGGGTCAAGGTTGTAGGATCGAGGAGCACACCGGAGGCCATTATCAGCCGCGGATCGGCCGCGGAGTTGAGCCACTTCTGTCTGGCCCTTTCCCTAATTCTGCTGATGAGGAGAGTCTTCATGGCACAGTGGTGCCTCCACAGCTCCTCATCGGGAATCTCATCCACCAGCTCCCAGATGCGGGCGTTGTCGTGCTCATCAAGCCAGTTGCGACCCAGATACTTGTTCAGAATCACATCCCCCAGCCTCCTGTCGATCCAGGAGGGCACGTGGATGCCGTTAGTGATGTACTCTATGGGCACCGTCTCTTCAGGCAAGCCCGGCCAGAGATGCTGCCACATGCGTCGAGTGACCTCCCCATGCTTCTTGCTGACGGCATTGCGATAAGCTGAGCACCTCATGGCAAAGGCAGTCAGGTTGAAGCCGCTGGGACTGGCCGGGTTGACCCCGAGCTTGAAGAACTCATCCCTGTCCAGCTCGAGCGTTGGAATGTAGGAGCCGAAGTACTTGTCCATGAGCTGAAAGGTAAATACGTCATGGCCCGCGGGAACAGGCGTATGGGTAGTGAAGACGGTTGTGTTCTTCGTCTCTTCAAAGGCATCGCGATGGCTCATCCCTTTCTCCACCTTATCGCGGATCCTCTCCAGCACGGCGAAGGCGGGGTGGCCCTCGTTCAAATGAAGCACGGAATACTTAATCCCCAGGGCCTGCAGCACCCTTACCCCCCCGATTCCCAGGACGATCTCCTGGCTGAGCCGCTGCTCCAGGTCGCCGGTGTAAAGCCGGTCGGAGATGCAGCGGTTCCAGGGATCGTTAGCCTCGCTGGACGTGTCGATGAGGTACAGACTGCTCTTGCCCACCTGCACTTTCCAGACCTCCAGGTATATGGGCGGGTCTATCACCGGGACCTTTACGGATAGAGGGGCTCCCTTTTCGTCCAGGACCTTCCGGATGGGAGCATTCTCCCTGTCAAGTAGCTCGCAAGCTCCCACCTGCCAGCCTTCCGGCGAGATCATCTGCCGCAGGTAGCCCTGGGGATACATGAAGCCCACTCCGACTATTGGGATCCCGAGGTCGCTGCACTCTTTGAGAAAATCGCCTGCCAGGAAACCTAAGCCCCCAGCGTAGAAAGGCAAGGCGTGGTGCAAGCCGTATTCAGCGGAGAAGTAGGCGATGCTGTAGATCTTGGGATCGGCCACGTTGGCGCAGAACCAGCCACTGGATATGTTCATATAGCTCTCATAGCGTGCCATGACCGCGTCGTAATGCCGGATGAAGTGAGGATCCTTTGAGGCGCTCTCCAGGGCCTCCGCATCCATCACATTGATCATCCTCACCGGGTTGTGGTTGCTCAGATACCACCCTTGGCGGGACAGAAGCTTGAAGAGCGCCCTGGCATCAGGATTCCAGCTCCACCATAGGTTGTAAGCCAGATCCCTCAGCCCGGAGATCCTCTCGGGCAGATGGGGAAACTTATCCTTGAAGCCTATCATGAGTCTATCATCACCTAGCCTGAAATATAATTGGGGATGGTTACAGATACATCTTTCGATTCTGCTGCAGCTCGCTGGCTTTTTTTGCGATTCAGCTGCTCGTGGATGGGGATGCTAAAGGATCCATTACAAAAATTTTTCTTTCCTTCCCGCCTCCCCCTAGTGCTGTGGAGCAGAAGGCCAGTCTGAAGAGGATTTTAGGGCCGTGGGAGGTCACTCTCTCCGGGATGGGCGTCATCCTGGGAGCAGGCATCTACGCCCTCCTGGGCCAGGCGGCAGACCTGGCGGGCAACGCCCTCTGGCTCTCCTTCGTGTGGGCAGGATTGGTGGCCCTCTTCACCGGGCTCAGCTATGCTGAGCTCTCATCCATGATGCCCCGGGCCAGTGCAGAATATGAGTACTCTCGCCATGCCTTTGGCAGGGAGGTGGCCTTTGTGATGGGCTGGCTGATAATCTTGAGCGGCATTATCAGCAGCGCCACTGTGGCCCTGGGCTTTGCCGGCTACTTCCAGGCCTTGTTCGGCGTTCCCATCATCCCTTCAGCCCTGCTCCTCATCCTGGCTCTTTCTGTTTTGCTTCTCGGGGGGATTAAGCAGTCCGCCCGGGTGGCTGTGATCTTCACTCTAATAGAGGCGGCAGGCCTGATAATAGTAATAATCCTGGGCGTACCTTACTTAGGAGGAGTCAACTACCTGGAGATGCCCCACGGCCTTAAGGGGGTTTTTGAGGCAGCTGCCCTGATCTTCTTTGCCTATCTAGGCTTCGAGGAGATGGTGAAGCTCTCCGAAGAGACCAGAGATCCAGAGGTGAACATCCCCCGGGGGCTGATCCTGGCCGTGCTGTCAAGCATCGTCCTCTATATCCTGGTGGCCGTAAGCGCTGTCAGCATCCTGGGCTGGCAGAGGCTGGGGCAGTCCTCAGCTCCCTTCGCCGACATCGCCCTTGCCACGATGGGCCAGAGGGCCTTCTTACTCCTCTCCATCATCGCCCTCTTTTCCACCACCAATACAGTCCTTCTCATGCTCCTTGCCGCCTCCAGGATCGTCTATGGGATGGCCTCTTCGTCCGCCCTTCCGAGAACTTTCGCCAGGGTCCATCCTGCTACAGGAAGCCCCTGGGCCGCCACGTTGGCCGTCATCCTTCCTAGCCTTGCCTTTGTGCTGCTGCAGGATATCGGATTTGTGGCCAATGTGGCCAATTTCACCCTTTTTCTGACCTTCATGGTGATCAATGCCGCTCTGATAGTCCTGAGATACAGGCAGCCTGAGGCGAGGAGGCCCTTCAGAGTTCCCCTGACATTGGGCAAGGTGCCCTTGATCCCACTGCTTGCAGTAGCCTTCAACGCCTTCATGCTGGCCCAGCTATCCTTCCAGGTCCTCCTCTTGGGATCAACTCTTGCCCTGCTGGGAGGCCTTGCTTTCCTAATAAGAAGGCATTTCTCTTGAGCCTGCTGTCCTTTTCCGGTTTGAACTTCGGCTTGAGCTCTAGCGCCATCGCAGGAAAATCTCAAATAGCTTAAGGGTGAGAGTAATAACTAATAATAGTGGGGTGATATATTGTCTTTGAAATTGGGCATTCTCCTTCTGACAGCCGTCCTGGCGGCTGCAGCCGCCATGGCGGAAACGGCCGGTAAATATACAGTAGATGTGCGACCTGGTGAATATGGAGATTACTTAGTGAACGAGACTGGATTCTCGCTCTATTACTTCGTATATGACGCTCCTGGAAACGGGACCAGCACCTGCTCTGGCGCCTGCTCTGAGATCTGGCCTCCCTTCTATGCGGAAAGCATTGCAGTTCCGGCGGGATTGAACAGCACAGACTTCACGATCTTGCAGAGAACTGATGGAAAAGTGCAGGTAGCCTTCAAAAACTGGCCACTTTATCTGTTCTCCGGGGACACCGCACCTGGAGAGATCAAAGGCCAGGGTGTGAAAGGCATCTGGTTCGTTGTCAATCCCAACGACTTCCCGCCGGTCAGCACATAATGCGCAGGCCCCTATCTTTTTAAATCTTTTTCCGCCAGCGACTCTGCGTGCCTCAGATAGTCGCAGCTGGGCCTGCCCAGGGTGATTATTCTGCCCCGGACTCGTCCCGCCTCCACCTCCAGCTCTGCCACTGTTGGAGCCGCCATCCTGGGAAGGGTTGGGCTGCCGGGACATATTAGAAGCCTCTCACCTCTCTCCACCACTGGCCGATGCAGGTGTCCGAAGACCAGAACCTCCACCTCCATCTCTCGGGCCAGCATCTTCGCTCCCAGAAGGTTCTGCGATAAGGAGGCCATGTGCACCAGGCCGATTCTAACTCCCTCTACAGCCAACACCCTTCTCTCGGGCAGAAGCCTCCGAAGCTGCGGAGAGTCGGCATTGCCGCAGACCGCCTCCAGCCTGGCCAGACTTTCAAAGGAGCTGTAAACTGCGGGGGAGACGAAGTCTCCGGCATGCAATATCAGATCAGCTCCCTGGATAATATCTGTTAGATTCGCTGGCAGGCCTTCCTCCAGGTGGGTATCGGAAAGCGCTACTATTCGGGTCATACGTGCAGCCGTCTCATTCCTGCTTCCGCGATGCCCAGGAACTCAGCGCCTACAGCGACTACGCTGTTGGTGAAGATAGAGGCATTGATCTCAAAGACAGGATGGCGGAACTTTGTGTAATCCGACATCAGCCAGGTGGTGGTGCTTACATCGCCACTGAAGAGTTCCGCATACTCCGGCGGGATGGGTATGAAGACTATATCCTCCAGGCGATCATGTTTCTTCATTATGGCCACCAGCCGGGAGGATCTATTGGCGGTGATGGGCATCACGTCTGCCCCCTTGCTGAGGGCATTGACTGTGCCCTCCAGGGCTTCGTAAGTGTTTCCTATGCCGCTGATGGGTATGTAAACGTCGCCGATCTGGAAGCTGGGCGTGTTGAAGTCCCTTTCCCAGTAGCTGATCTTGTTCAGGTGCGTAAACCGCATCTCAAAAGCCCTGGCCACCAGACCTGAGCGGCCCACGCCGCCGATCATATATCGACCGCTGCGGGGAATCAGCCTCTCAAACCAGCCCTCCAGATGGGCGGGATCCATCTCCACAATTAACCGGGCGTTGTTCTCGTAGTCCTCAATGGAAGAGCGATACTCGGGACAGTCGGCCTGACGGACCCCGCTGATGCGAGACTGAATGTCTTTGAAGACCGCATTCAGAAAGGCCAGAACCTCCAGCTCGAACTCCGTGCCCAGCGGTGAGAGCCTGGAGCGGGTCTCCTTGTCGGTAGCATATTTTGTCCTGCCCTCTAACTTCAAGACACAGCCTTGGTCGTAATCTCTTACCAGGCGGCAAGCAGTGCCCTGATCGTTGGCAGTGATGAGCTTGATCTCACTCTGGTGGTCGATCATGTCCTGGATGTACTTGTTCACCGCTGGAGTCTCTCCAGATCCTGATACAACTATTCCCAGGTTTTCCCCCTTCCGGTAGTGCCGCTGCAGCGGGTCTTCCAGGGTGAAGGGAAAGACGTTGTCGAAGTGGTTCTGCATCAGCTGCAAAAAGCTGTAGAGGGAGAGAGCACTGCGGCCGGCGGCGAGTCCATATACGAACTTGTTCTCTAGGGATGGACTTAGGAACTCGGCCATAGACTCGGAGAAAGCTGCCACTTCCTTTCTGTCCAGGTCCAGCAGCTTCTCCAGGAAGCCGCATTGCAGAAGGGTGGCCTCGCGGAAGGTCTCGATCAGGCCTGACATATAGCCACCTTCCGAGCAAAGACGAGATAAGCTTTTCTAGGTGACGACCTCTGGCAGGAGGTCAGCTTCCCGGGCCAGCTTGATCTCCTGGGCTATCCTTCTACCTGTGGAGAGGTTGCGCTCAATCAGGTCAGAGTAGGGAGAGCCGCTGACAAAGAGGTTAGTGCCGGCCACAATCCTGGCAGAGATCTCGAATATCTTGAACTCCAGGTCGTCGGTGACGATGGTCTCCAGGCTGAAGGGACCTATCATCCCACCAAAGAGTTCAAGAGAGGTCTCAACTACCCGCTCCCCCAGCTCGAAGGCCCTGGGCAGAAGGGATTCTCTGAGCACTAGCGGCAGGTTGCCGGTGACGACGAAGCTGGGGTAGATCCCGGCCTCAGCCAGCTCATTCATGCTTCCAATCCGGAAGATCTCGTCTGCGTTCGACTCTACCCGGCGGTCGATGCCCAGCATGTCCAGCGACCCCTTCTTGAGCCTGTATCCCTGGGGGCGGATGGGCGAGTAGAAGAAGTGGATATAGTATCTCGTCCCCAGAATGAACTCCTGTAGGGTATACTTCTGCTGGGAGCTCATCTTGGCCTGGAACTCGTCCTTGTTCTTGGCAATGAAGAATCCCCGGCCGCCTTTGGCCCCGTGGTATTTTACTATCACCGGCCGGTCGATATCGTCAGCACTGGCAAAACGCATGGGGACGTTCACCCCCGCGCGCAGCAGCCATTCCCGCTCCATCTCGCGATCGCTCTCCCAGGCCAGCACCCTTCTGTTCCCAAAGGTGGGAACTGCCAGGGCCTCGAACTTCTCTATTCCCAGATACTCCACTAGTGAGCCATGGGGGATGATAATGGCGTTCTCGTCCAGAAAGGCGTCGCTATTGTCCAGCAACGCCTTGTAGCTCTCCAGGCAGAGAAAGCTGTCGGGCTTTGCCAGGGGGAAGGCGTCGTAGAATCTGGGAGGATCGCCGATGCATATCCCCAGGGTCTTGAATCCCTCCAGCCGCGCCCCGTGGAAGATCTGCAGGCTGCTGTGAGAGCAGATGGTAGCTATGGTGATATTCTCTTTGTCGTAGCCGTCTAGAATCTCCCAGATCTCTTCTTTGGCAATCATGGCGATGACCCTTTGAGATGTGACCTTTGAAATTGCTAGGTTGGGATGAAGGTAGATAAGCCTTGCCTTTTTTAGCGATCAGCTTAAGAGCCGCCAGAGATCTGGGAGGATTCATGAAGGTCTCTTTCAAGAGGGAAACCAAGGAGACGAGGGTCGAGGTCTCCTTGAGCTCTGTTGGCAGAGGGACTGCAACAGCTGATACTGGCGTTGAGCTGCTGGACGAGATCCTATGCCTCCTGTGCAGCTCCTCGGGCTTCGATCTCGACCTTAAAGCCAGAGGCGACCTGGAGACAGGAGACCACCACACCACAGAGGACGTCGGAATTGCCCTGGGATCCGCCCTGGCCAAGCTGGCGAAAGCGGGGACGGGCAGCTCGATCGTGCCCTCGGGCGCATGCCTGGCCATGGCCGCCGTTGCCTTCGGAGAGCCATGGTTTCGCGGTGATTTCCAATTTCAGGGCAGAGAGCTGGGCGGCATGGCCCTGGAGAACTTCGGCCATTTCATGAGAACGCTCGCCTACAACGGAAACTTCACTCTGCACCTCAGTGCCCACGGGGGGGAAGATAGGCGCAAAGTAGAGGCCATGGCCATTGCCCTGGGATGCGCCTTGAGAGAGTCCCTTCTGGATGGAAAAATTGCTCCGTGATCTAGATTAGGGCCTCATAAGCCTTCCCGATGCGATAATTCTTTCTGGCCTGTCTCTGGGGCGAATGGGAAGTGGACAGCTAGTCTTCATGGGAAGAGCTGTTCAATCGGCCCTATTCCGTGTTTGGCTCTCTTCAGATGAGGATAATCAGGATCGTAGATCAAGGTTGAGGCTCATAATGACAGGGCCATCCGGCTGGAGCGGTAGCGTGCTGGACATGTGCTCATCTAATCTATGGCATGTGAAAAGCTTATAAAGGGGAAGATCAGACTTAGGCCGACTATAGGCAAATGACGATAAGTCTATCGCCGAGTTATAAAAATGGAGGTCGATTTGAGCATGAGAAACCCGATTCTTTCTCTGATGATAGCTACATTCATAGTATCTGGGATGTGCCTGGCCCAGGAAGCGGCCAGCCCTCAGAATGGCACTGCGTCGGAGCCTGCAACGCTCACAAATGAGAGCCAGAATGCGAGCATAGAGCAGAATGCCACCCTAGAGGAAAATGTCACAGAGGCGCAGAACGCAACGCCCCAGGAGCCGCCCGTTCCCGTGCTAGAGTTCATCTGGTCCATTGATGGAATTGAGCCTGCGCCTGGCATAATTATGATGCTGGAACAGGACGGCCAGGACCTCTTCGGTGCCGCCAAATACGAGCCCGAGGGTGGCCAGCCCTGGAATGCAGTGGTTGTGGGATCGGTTAATGGAGATAAAGTTGATCTGGCAATAACTGCTCTGAATGGAAGCGAGCAAGTGTCCTCTATGCTCACGGGAACGCTGACTGAGGATCCCTTCGGCGGCAAGTCCATCGCCGGCAAGTTCTTCACTGTGAGCGAGGGCAAGATCTCCAGCCGCGGCGAGTTCACGGCTACGATAGCCTATGATGATATCTCCAGCTACGAGCCAGCCAAGATCGAGGAGCCTGAGACGCCGGCGCAGCCTGCGGCGTCAACTGTAAACCAGACCGCACAGCAGCCTGTGCAGCTCGGCAAGACCATATACACTCCAGTGGAATCGCTGAAGGATAAGTATATGGGACCGAGCGGAATGATTAGCGGCGTGCCAATTGGATTGGAGGGTACTTAAAGGTACTTTTTTATAAGCCAGGCGCCGCTCTGCCGGCGCACTCTCTTTTGTTCTGTGATTTTTCTTTGTCAATTCTCCGAAAAATTTTTCTAATATTCTTAATATATCACGATCTATGAGGAAATTTGTGCTGATTGGACTCCTGATGCTAATGATCTCCGGCCTCGCCTATGCCAGCTACTATTTCGTGATACTCAATATCTCGCCCATCAAGCTGGAGCCAAACAGCGAGACCAACTTCACAGTCTCCGTCAAAGGCCTGGGAAGCCAGGGGGGCTATGTGCAGCTTGTATTCAGAAACCTGAGCCGGGGGTTGTCTGTGGCCAGGGCGGGAGGAACCAGATACGTTCTGTCCTTAGGTAACCGCACCTACAACTGCACCATGCGCGCAGGATCCATCGAGCCCGGGAACTACTCTTTCGACGTGGGCATATACGCCTTTGGGGCGAAGTCGGCCTGGAGGGAAGCATTCGTCATAGTGCAACCCCCCGCTGGGATGCCGCCAGCTGCTGGCGACCAGCCTGAAAACAAGACTATAGCCATTGAACCTTCTGCAGCACAAGAACGGGCAGCCTCCGGAGAGCCAACC